>Ga0190284_1000012_pt1 | contig 184862 bp, 147 predicted proteins | sample 48691812_MG_FD_161668 | JGI IMG/M metagenome (GOLD analysis project Ga0190284, IMG submission 161668) | Hydrothermal vent microbial mat bacterial communities from Southern Trench, Guaymas Basin, Mexico - 4869-18-1-2_MG | ecosystem: Environmental > Aquatic > Marine > Hydrothermal vents >... | reverse complement strand
AGCCTATTTCTCAGAGCCTGTCAATAGGGCAGGAAAAACGTCCGCGATATCGCGCGACTGGAAATCATGAAAATTCCGAACAAGACTATCAGACTCCCAAACTGGGGGGATCGCGGTGAACCATTACCATCCTGCCGTCTTTTTTGAAATACCCGCCGTCATGTCGCGAATGAATAATAGAGAGACGTTATTCGTTGGAGACTCACGTGTCTGAAGGAGAGTTGTAAATGAAGAACAAAATGATGACAATGGGCATGATAGGTACGCCAATCCTGGTTGTTCCACTTGTGGCGGCAATGTTGGCGCTTGTTCCGTTTCTATCCTCACCGGCCCTGGCTCAAGAATATGCGGCCGTGGTCGTCAGCGTGGACAGTCCGGAGGGATGCCTCCGTATACGGAGCGGCCCCAGCACAGCAGCGCCAATTATAGGCTGCTCGGAATTTGGTTCAAAACTGAGGCTGACCGGGATTTGGAGCGGCCGGTGGGCCGAGATCTCCAGGCCTGTCCGTGGCTGGGTGTACGGTCCTCAGATTGAGGCGGACTATGTTCCGCCCGTTGCTACCAGTGGTGTGGTAGTCGTTCCACCCGCGGTGGAATACGTCTCATATCCGTTCTACACTTGGGGCTACGGCCGGCCGTTTCGAGCTTACAGGCATCTGAGGCGGGCCCACAAGAGGGGACACTACCGCAATCCCCACAGAAAGTCCGGGCACCGGCGCAGGACAGTTGGGCGCTCAGCAACGTCCTATGGGGCTCGCCGTCCTGGACGCGGTCACGTTAGCCGGTCCCCACGTTCAGGCGCGCGTTCACTTCGCATAGGAGGATCCTCCGTGCGAACGTTCAGCAGGCGAGGCGGCGCAACCAGAAGTGTGACAAGGGGCCACACACGGGTCGGCCGGACCGGTCCTCGCGGGAGACGCCGGCGCTAAGTTGGGGCGGTTGGCTTGAATGTTCCGGATGAATATTCGACAGTAGCCCGGGGATTCCGAAAGTGTATCAGAACCGGCGATCTGTCGGAAATCGTAGCACGGCTGTGGGTGGGTGGCCCGGACGGCCCTCCGCGGGCGGCGAGGTAGCAGTTCTGGGATGTGATTAGCGCTCATCGGCTCAGTACGTTGGTCGACAGCTAGTTGGCCGTGCGCCCAGCACCGTCTGGGCCACCCATCGTGCTACGATTCATGTCGTATTGGGGGGTTTGAGACAGCCTCTTCGCCGGGTACTAGAGTCACTATCACGGATCTAGACTCTGTACCGCTCCACCACCTGCTTCAGGGAGTGTCCCAGTTCTTCCAATCTCTTAGCCGCATCCTGGATATGGGTTGTGCTCTCAAGATTTTGCTTCATGGCCTGATCCACATTCGCCATTGCGGAAGCAACCTGGTCGAACCCGACAAACTGCTGCTCGCTGGACGTGACAATCAGGCTTGCAGCTTGAGAAGATTCTGACACACTTTGCAGAAGCGCCTGGATGGATTCGCCAGCCAATACGGATTGTTCGACGCCGGCTTCCACGGCTGTGTCCGCCTGTTCGGTAGCGGCCACCACTGCTGTCGTACGCTTTTGAATGTCGCCCAGTAGAGTGCGCACCTGTTCAGTGGATTCCTTGGATTGGTCGGCCAGATTCTTGATCTCCTGAGCCACCACTGAAAACCCCTTCCCCTGTTCGCCCGCTCGTACCGCCTCAATGGATGCATTCACCGCCAGCAAGTTGGACTGGCCCGCCAGAGCTTGAACCGCGGAGATTATCCCCTCAATGGCCTGGCTTTGCTCGCTTAGCTGCACCACGGTTCGGCCTATGGACTCTACCTCATTCTTGATGATGTCCATTCTCTCGACAGTATCTTCAGTGGCCCTCATTCCGGACTCGGATATTTGCGCGGCATGGCCGGAAATCTCAGCCACCTTCTTCGCCTTGTCGCGGGATAGCTTGGCCGCGTGTTTCACTTGTTCGACGGTCGTGGTGGTTTCCGTCACCGCGGCTGAAGTCCTCGAAGCGCTCGCGCCGAGCTGAGTGACAGTTGCTGAGATTTGTGTAGCTGTTGTTGCTATGGTGTTCACTCCCTCCACTGTCATGCGCGTCTGTTCACTTAGATCCTCGGCCATATCATTGAGGGATGAGCAGAGTTGGCCGACTTCATCGGTAGTCCTGGGCTCCAGCCGCTGTGTCAGGTCGCCTTCGCTTATGGCCTTCGCCAGTGCGACGGCAGCGAAGAGATCCTTGGTGACGGCCTTCCCAACCAGATAGGCCATTGGCAGACCAATGAATGAGACCAGAATCATGCCTACAACCACGGCGTCTTGTGTGAAATTCGCCGTGTTGTAGAAGGAGTATTGAGATTCCATGACGCGGGCCTGTTGCTGCCTGGCGAAAGCAGTCATCCGATCTCTGAACTTGTTGAATTGTTCTTCATCCTTTCCTTTGGACACCGAGTCGTGTGCATTCTCTGATTGCCCCGCGTTTTGTCGCCCCCTTATTCCAGGCGCGGCCACGGAAATCAGCCAATTCCGGAAGGCCTGTTTCGCTTCGTTGAGCAACTTTGCCGCCGGCGGATCTTTGGCCGTGCTCTTCTCCAGTTCTGCAAAATGCCGGGAAATAGCTTCCGCTCCGCGTTTGTACCGGTCCAGGAACCCCTCGTCGCCGGTGAGGGCATATCCGTGCCACCAGGCGATCAAGGTGTCCGCGGTCTTCTCAATATTCAGGGCTTGTTCGGCCATGTTGTCATAATGGTTTGCCCGGTTCACGATACCCTTGGTGAAGTGGAAACCCAGCCAGCCGAACGTAGCGACAGCGAACCCCATAGAGAGAGGGATCACTAATACGGACAGAATCTTGATTCTCAATCCAACGTTTCCAAATGGGGACATTCTTTTCCTCTTCTCTTTTCGAGAATAGGGCAGGGGGCACAACTCACTTCCCGGATTCATTGCTCTTGACCATATCTCACCGCGGGTTCCCCGGTCAAGTCCGGTGAACCATTACTGCCGGGGCAACCATTTATTTGCGCGGGGCGTCGGCAGGATGTCATTGCGAGCGCAGCGAAGCAATCTCCTTCTCGCTGGGTATGGGGATTGCTTCGTCGTTTCACTCCTTGCAATGACATGATCGATGAAAATATCCGCCCCGTGAAACTGAAGGATAGCCTGCCGGGTACCTGCTCGGTTGACAGGCCGTCTCACGATGGATATGGTCTGCCACAGAACTACGTCAAGAGCCGTCTTGTTTGGAGGGATGAATTGAAACCCGATTTTGTGCCTCGTCCCTTGTTCCGAAGAGGGGAAGTCCTGGGAGAGCTTATCATTCGGCCTTTCAACTCGTTTGCGTCGCTGGAAGCTTCCGGTGGGATCGTGATACTTCTTGCCGCTGTTGTGGCCCTGGTCTGGGCAAATTCATCATTGAGCGAGTCCTATGAACATTTTTGGCACGCCCATCTGCTGGTCGGAAAGAACGGCTTCGTGCTGGACAAACCATTGCACTTTTGGGTAAACGACGGGCTGATGGCCATCTTCTTTTTCGTTGTAGGTCTGGAGATCAAAAGAGAGATACTTGTCGGCGAGCTGTCCACTTTCCGTCAGGCGGCCCTGCCCATGTCGGCCGCTATTGGAGGCATGCTGGTACCTGCTCTAATATATTTCGCCTTGAATCCGGAAGGACCGTCGGCTAAAGGCTGGGCGATTCCCATGGCCACCGACATCGCCTTCACCATCGGTGCGGCAAAACTTCTTGGAGCGCGCGTTCCGCGTTCTCTATTAATATTCCTGACTGCTCTGGCAATAGTGGACGACCTGGGAGCGGTGTTGGTAATCGCCATTTTCTATACATCGGACATAGCAGTAAATCATCTTCTGGTGACCGGTGTCTCGCTGCTGGTACTTGCAGGAATAAACATTCTCGGATTTCGACGGCCATTTCCATACATTGTACTAGGTTGCCTGGTCTGGCTTACGGTCTTTCTCTCGGGATTGCACGCGACGGTGGCCGGCATCCTGGTGGCAATGACGATTCCCGCAAGGTCCCGATTCGACACAGATACTTTCCTGCGGAGGGCGCAAAGGATACTCGATGAATTCGACTGTGCAGGTACTTGCAGTTACAGTGTGTACACCAACGAAGACCATCAGGCTGCCGTGCGGACGCTCGAATCCATGTGCCGGAGCGTGGAGCCACCGCTTCACAGGATCGAGTATTTTCTTCACCCGTGGGTTGTATTCGGGATAATGCCTCTGTTTGCGCTGGCCAATGCAGGTGTAGCGATGAACCTCGGAGATATTGGAGCAACATTGACGAGCCCCACATCGCTGGGCATAATCCTCGGTCTGGTGGTCGGGAAACAGATAGGCATAACCGCGGGGGCTTGGATCGCGGTGAAGAGCCGGCTGGCTTTGCTGCCGGAAGGAATCGGCTTCAAACATATCTATGGCGGCTCGGCACTTTGTGGAATCGGCTTCACCATGTCCCTGTTCATAGCCAATCTCGCATTTGCCGGTGAACCGATCCTGGATCCGGCCAAAATCGGTATCCTTGCCGCGTCATTGATATCCGGTGTAGTCGGCCTGCTGGTCCTCCACCTTGGTACCCGGAAAGGAGACGGAAAGTGAATGAAACCATGTGATTGAAGCCAATGGGCCGGCCAATAGGTTTCGTGTGGCCCTGGTACTGCGTATGGTAGGCGTCTTGCCATTGGTGATTGTGGCAAATCCGCTTGCTCCCTCTCCCTCCGGGCTGAGCAAGGGAGTTCATACATGGGGGATGCTCGAACGGGGAGATGGTCTCCCCCTTCGAATTCAGGCGCAGCAAGTGCGCTCTTAATCCGTATGTCCGTGGCTTCGCCACGGACTGCTTGCCGCCACAGACCTCTGGAGCGGCAAACCCGGATTACAATAATATTCGCGAAATGGTATCACAGTCCAAGACCTGCCCCCGGGTTGGTGAGAATCAGTACCAGATATCGAATTCATATTCTTAGTTTTTTAGAGGCGTCCCCCTTGACGAAGGTCGAAAAAGACAGTGGGCGCCTGCCCCAAAAATATCTATGAAAGGACGGCGCTCGACCAGTTCAGGCTGAACCAATACAATAGGGCCTTAGACCGCAGTCACAATCGAATAGGCGCCCGAGTGTTCGTTGGGAAGATTGGGAGTGACTCAGGGACTGTCCAATTCGGTCAGCTACGGAGCGAACCATGCCGGGACCAATTACTCTCAAATTTAGATACACAAAGGACGAATATCTCCGAGCAATCAGATTCCATCTCCAGAAGACTATGAGAATCAAGCTGGACCTTGTGGTGGCTGCCGTTTGTGGTTTGGCCGGCTCTTATGTGTTGTGGGTTGAGGGCGTTTCATGGGTCAGCCTTGGAGGACTCCTGGGTTGCCTTGGACTATTACTGATCGTCTTCATGGCTTTGGTTGTTGTGCCTTCTCAGGTTTACAGGGGATCGGAGAAACTCAAGCAAGACTACAATATCAGCTTCAACGATGAGGGCATTCATTTTCAGACTCTGAGTATCGACTCTCGTCTTCAGTGGGAGCTTTACAAGAAATGGATCGAGGGGCCGGAGTTTTTCATCCTTTATCATGGGAAGCGTGAGTTCAGCGTGATTCCAAAACGCGTCTTTGAGAATGACGATGAACAGAAGAGGTTTAAGGACTTGCTCTCCAGAAGAGTACGTCAAGGGGGGACGCCCATGACTGGAAGGAAATAGGGGGGGACCTGACCGTCATGTCCCGGTACCCGGCCCGTTTTCATAGGTTACATCACGCGCCTTGACAGGCTCTCCGCAATGGGCGCAGCACATCACAGGTTCAAGACGGCGCCCACAGGTGCTGTGATGAAGTATCAGAGGCGGGCCGTCCTCATCCGCAAGCCAGCGGTCCCCCCATTGCATTAGGGCCAGGGTAACTGAATAAAGATCAACCCCTTTTTCGGTGAACTTATATGTGATGCGCCGTGCGTCCGCGTCATCTTTCTGCCTTGTAAAGATGCCGTTACTCACAAGGATCTTGAGGCGTTGTGACAAAATATTACTGGCAATTCCCAGGTTCGTTTGAAATTGGTCGTAGTGCTGCACACCAAAGAAGGCTTCCCGCAATATCAGGAATATCCAGCGATCACTCAGGATTTCAAGTGCGCGAGCAACCGAACAAATTCTATTTCCGACCTCAGTCTCCATAGCCCTCAACCGCCTCCAATATTTTCTGATCCCTTATAAAGAAATAACTTGCAATTTGCAAGGCATTCCCTTAAAAAAGGAATTAACTTGCAAATCGGAAGTTAATTTATCCGTACCACGACGAGGAAAGGAGATTCATATGTCTGAAAAACCATTGCTTGTTTCCACTGATGGTGACACCGCCTGTGTTGTCCTGAACCGGCCTGAGGTGCGCAACGCACTTAGCATCGAGCTCTCGGACATGTTCGTCGATGCCGTCCGGACGATCAAGAAATCCACGGACACAAAATTCGTTGTGATCAAAGGCCAAGGGAATACGTTCTGCGCGGGCGACGACATCAAAGAAATGATCAGATGGATGGAAGACGAGCACGGTCGGAGCACCCAAGGAGCAAACGGTGTTATGCGTCGAGTACGTGTGTATCAAGACATGGCAAATGCTCTGGAGGAATTGGACAAAATAACCATTTCCGCAGTGGACGGGTTCGCCGTGGGTGGTGGGCTCGAAATCACCATGGCGTGTGATTTTGTCATTGCCACTGAGCGGGCTGTCTGGGGAATGCCGGAAGTGGACAGCGGCATCACCCCGGGATGGGGCGGCACCACACGGATGGCAAGATACATCGGCAAGCGGCGCACAAAAGAAATCAACATCATCGGAGCGCTCATGCCCGCCAAACGGGCTGTCGAATGGAACCTGTGGAACCGAGTCGTGCCGGACGATCGTCTCGATGCCGAAGTGGAAGCCTTGCTGCAAGTGCTTCGGTCGAAAAACCAGCAGGCGTGTCGTCAGCTCAAATACATCATCAATCGTGGCTGCGAAACCGACCTCTACACTGCCCAGGGATTCGAGATGTTGTCGGCGGGTCTTAGCGGGGCCGTAAACGGTGCCTGGCAGGTGCTGGATGCGGATCAGGGCGCCGGCATCTCCGATTTTGCCAAGAAAGGCGAATTATGGAAAAAGCGTAGAGATCTTTCAAAGAACTTCTGGGCGGACTGACGGATTCGGGGTCAGGCCTGACTTTCATGTATTTTGCTTAGGGTCTGTCACAAAATAACCCTTGCAACAGGTTGCTGTGGCAATTGTAGGGGCAGACCCCGGGTCGGTGTCCGAGGCAGGCTCTGCGTGTCTGCCCCAATGCAGGGGTGCATACGCGGAAAGGGCGGACACATAGGTCCGCCCCTACAGGAGAATGCCAACGTTATTTCGTGACAAGCCCTTAGTACTCCGTTTCATAAGATCGGTCGCGTATTCTTGTGTCATCCTTTATAACCGTTCACCGTGAACCGTACAAGCTCCCGGTGAACGCTTACCCCCAACCTATATTCATTCTTGAATATTGTCGAAAGTCGCGCCGCGGAGGCGTGCGCCCACCTTTTCGAGTTCGCGGCTGAAATCCTTCACCAGTTTCTTCATGACTGCTTTATGTTCTCCCCGGTAGAAAAGGTATAGGCTCATCATGTTGAGCCGGTCCATGTCTCGTGGTTTCGCGGTCAAGCCCATGTTTGAAGCCAGGGGTTCCAGCTCGTGTAGGATCTGATCCACGCTGGAATATCTTTCATCAGGGTCCATGCGAGTGGCACGAACGATGAAGTCGGCCAGTTCGTCGGGCAGATCGGGAATGATGCTTCCGGGGTCCTTTATGGGTTCTCTAAGATGCTGTTCGAGGACATCGGGCACGGTGGTTCCTCTACGTGCTCTCTCTCCAGTGATGAGCTCGTACGCGATGTGGCCCAACGAATAGATGTCCGTGCGCAGATCGACAGGATGGTTCCTGATCTGCTCGGGAGACATATAGAGAGGGCTTCCTCTGGCGTGCTTCGCTTGCGTGCCCGGGGCGCGGGCAAGGCCGAAATCAACTATCTTTACGAGGTCATCCTTTTCAATCAAAATATTGCCCGGTTTGACGTCTCCGTGGACCAGGCCCTTTTCGTGGGCATGCTTCAAGCCCGAGCACACCTGCAAAATGACATTTACTGCGGCTTCAAGGGTCGGTCTCTCTTTGCGCCTGACAACGTATTCCAATGACCGGCCTTCAACATATTCCATGACGATGAAAAAGGTTCGATAAAGCTCTTCCACGTCGTACACTTTAACGATATTCTCATGGTTCAATTGGGCTATGGCTATGGCTTCGTTGCGAAACTCCGCCACAAATGCGGGATCCATGGCCATATTGTGTCTTAGCATTTTAACTGCGACAGGCATCCCCAGTGTGGAATGAGAGCCCAGGAACACAACACTGGTACCGCCTCGCCCAAGGGCCCTTTGCAGAAAATACTTTCCTATTGAGAAGCCCTTGCTCACCAGCTCATGAGTGACTCGTTTGCAGAGAACATTTGTGAGGAATTCTCTGAGTTTCGGATGCTGCGCGCATGCACTGTCGAAATCCTCCCGTGCAATTTGCCAGAGAAGCGTGTCTGCGCCCGCATCAACATTCGCGCTTCGCTTTTCGCCGGTCAGGACCGCCATTTCACCTACCACGTCCCCCGGCCCAAGGGTGTCTACGGGATATAGAGAGCCTTCGCTTTCTATGTTCACGAGGCAGCTTCCACTTCTTATGATGTAGAAAACGTCTCCTTCCTCGCCCTGGTGGATAAAGCGCTCTCCCTCCGGTGCCTGTTTCGGAGTGATGACACTGAACAAATGCTTCCGGGCCTCTTCGGGTATGGCTTCAGACAATCGGCTCTGCACAAACCAATCAAAGTCCTCCTCTGTCAGTAGTTCCGCCTGGAGTGTTTTATCATCTGTGTCCACGTCAATTTCCAATCGCCGGATCTTGGTGGTCTCCAGTATGATGGTCTTCCGAGGATAAGTCAAACTCCTCACCCTGGGACCCGCGAATTCCTGAATTCCGTAGAATTCCGTAATTCCGGGTACACCTTACCTAATTCTTGACGAACGAGTATGATGTGGTAGATTTCCTTATGGGTCAAGTGGCACGAGTGGCGGCGCCGGGGAGAGGTTGCCACAGTATTACACACGCGGAAACCCGGGCCCAAGACGAACTCCAAAGGGAATTGAGTATGGTGTGCCCGGAACTATCGGAACTACGGAGGAGATTTCATGCGTAAAGTATTTACAGTCGTCGGAGTGCTCGGTTTTGCGGTGTTTGCTTTGATGGTCCCTGCCTCGGAGGCTGGGGCAAGGTCCAGCTTGAAGCTGATCAACTGTTGCCTCAAGACCGCTGACAAACCCGGGATCGCCGAATGTAAACAAGAGACTAAGAAAGATTGTAGAAACGCAGGAGGGAAGCCTGTCAAGGACTGCGCTGAGTGCAAGTGAATCCATGTCCTGATCTGAAAATCAAGGGAAGGGGGACGCCCCTGACGGTGGGAATCAGCCTAAAACATACCTGTGGTGGCGCGGCGCCCGATCTTTCCGGATGCTTACTTCACCAACGGTATGCTGTCATATGTCCTCTCTGCCGGCGCAAAGACATAGAAGTCGTCATACTTTCGCCCCAATTTTGCTGTCCAGTATCGTCCGTGAGCAAGCCAGTGGCGGTATTTGAAAGCGCCGATCAGCTCGGAAACCAGGGACTTGATTTGAGGGTGGTGTTGTTTCCACGTTCTCAGGATATCGTCTTCCAATGATGCGCGGTTTCCTTTTGTGTCATGGATCGATCTGAGATGACGAGATAACTCATTCTTTTCTTTCCCATAACACCTTGTTAGATAGTCAATTCTGAAACTCGCCTCCAAGGAAGACAGCAAGGTCAAACACGATGTTCTTTCCAATTCGTGAATTCTTTCACGGAATTCGGTCAGTAGTTCGTCTCTTGAATAAAGCGCGAATTTTGCCGGCAGATGGCCTCCTCGCCCCGACAGGCGATAATAGGCTTTCAAGGCGGCATCCAAATCAGAGTGATGATCTGCTATCCTTTGCAGTCCCGGATTGAGATTTGAAAATGAAACTCGCCTAGCCATTTACCACTTCCATTAGCGCATCGAAAAAGCTTTCTTCATTGAGCTCGATGTACCGGATTTTTGGAGGTGGAGTGGCAATCTTCCATGTCCATTCTATTTCTTGTTCATGTTCGTTGACTTCCTCATATTGCGCATCTCTGAATGTGATCACACTGGTTGATATTCCGGTCGAATCCTTGGCAACAAGGACAAACTGGGCCTTTCCGGCAGTACCTTCCATATCTATTCTTCCATGGGCCCCAATTAGAAGCGTACCAATAGGAGAAAACACAACTACATGATTTGCCATTTTCAGATGAAGTATTCTCGTGTCATAGCTTCCGATGAACCCTTCATTCAGTGTTGTTCGCTCAAAATGGATGGCCACTTTGTTTTGTTTGGCATAGTCTTCAAGCCACTGTTCAACCTTCTCGTAGAATTCATCGATATACCCAATCCAGTCTTCCTTTCTCTTGTTCCAGTCAATCTTTCTCTCCTCTTTCTGCGTCGCTTCCTGCTTCTGAAGGAACACTTCAAAGTCCTTCTTGCTCATTGAACACTCCTTGCTCTGCTATTTGCCATAAGGCCTCACGTTTGGAAATCGGGGTGAGCAACGCCATCTCCGGCGAACCGGTTCCACGCGGCCGGCTACAACACAACAATGTCACAATTACGGCTTGGAAATAAAGGGAACAAGGGGGACGCCCACGGTAACGTCAAAGTCGGTGGGCCAAATTGCACGTTCCGGGGGATTGGTGTTGCTCGGGAATGCGATGAGTGGAAATTCGGTGGTCGGGGCTGAGGATAATGGAGGCCTGTGACAATAAGGCACGATTATGGCAACGTGAAGGGGGCTCAGGTCATTAATATTGTCTGTGAACAACGTGTGATACTCGGCCTGGCCCCATATCGCTGCGCTACGCCCCGAGATGTGATATTTGCTCCCAGCGGGGATCGAATACGTAACCGCACGCCCTCAAATAACTAAGAATCTCAATTACCGCGTTCGCGGGAATGACCGGAATTCGCGCTCAGCAATCGGTAAAAACATTTGGCGCATGCTGTGAGCGGCAGGAATTGAGAGTAAGCACTCAGTGGCGTGCAGCTGAACCGGAAACGCTTCTGAAATCGTGGGACGAGTCCCACAATGGCGATTGGAAGTGGATTCTGCATCATACCCCGCATGAAGAGGGGGTAGCATGCTACGCGCCGTACGAAGACCTGCCCCGCGAAAGTGAATGGTTGCCCCATCATGATTCCAGCGGTTGGGTACGGCGACTCACACCGCTATGCCGTGTCAGTTTTTAACTCGGGGAAGCCAATTCCGTTCGGGAACCGCTTATGATGAAGTCTTTGGGAAGGGGTCCGGAGTCCCCTCTCCCCTGGCGGGAGAGGGTTAGGGTGAGGGGGGGGCCAGCCGTAAAACCCATTTTCAATGCGTGGCACTATAGGTCAACGGTATACGGCTTAAGTCACCAGCATTGGGGGTCCGGGGGAACCTTTTCTACCCAGAAAAGGTTCCCCCGGATTACTCTTCAAAAGGCCTGTCCGTAATTAGGGCTCACAATTGAGACTCGGCTGATCTTGACCACGGGGAGTCGCTGGTATACTATTCCGGAATCCATTTTCCTTGTACTGGCGTTTGTGCCGGAGGTTCAAGTGATCGTCGCAAAGAGGAAGCCGTTCGATGAGATCAAGAGTATGCTGGGAGAGCGTTCGAGCGTTCTTGTGGCAGGCTGCGGAACATGCGTGGCGGTCTGCCTCGCAGGCGGTGAGAACGAAGCCGGTGTGCTCGCATCTCAGCTTATGCTGGCGGCAAGTGTGGAGAAAAGGGAATTTCGAGCCTTCGCGGCCACAGTGGAAAGGCAATGCGATCGGGAATTCCTACAGCTTTTCCGGGACCGGGTTTCCGAGGCCGATGCAGTGATTTCGTTGGCTTGCGGAGCGGGTATCCAGTTTTTGGCGGAAATGTATCCGGATGTGCCGGTCTTCCCCGGGGTTGACACGAGCTTCATCGGAGTCGCGGAAGAAGCAGGGGAGTGGACCGAACGCTGTCGGTCGTGCAATCAATGCTATCTGGGAATCACCGGTGGGATTTGTCCGGTCACAATGTGCTCCAAGGGTCTGCTCAACGGTCCATGTTGCGGGATGGTCCACGGGAAGTGTGAAGTGGATCCGGAAAGAGACTGTGCCTGGGTCATGATCTATGAGCGGCTCGATCGCCAGTCAAGAACATCGGCAATCGAGGCGCCCGCGCCCGCGATGAACCACAATGTTTGCCTGCATCCCGGCAAGGTCATCCATACTCCCTATCGTAAGAGGTTCAAGATTGGCTAACCTGTTTCAAGATGGAGCGGCGTCCGGTTCATTTCAGATTGTCGCTGGAGTGGTTCCTCCAAAGAGCCCCGACCTCTCGCCCACAGTCGCGCAGGCCTCTTCGTGGAAGGGCAGGGTGGACACCATCCTCGTCGCGGATAACCCGTCCGCTATGATGGGTGTGGCTTCCCTTGTAGTGGCCGACGTGCTCAAGCGAGAAGGCCATGATGTGATGATGACCATGTCGTGCCGCGACCGCAATAGAATTGCCCTGGGGTCCACCGCGCTTGCCGCGGCGGCTTGTTCCATCCGGTCGATCCTGTGTGTTTCCGGGGATTACGTGAATTTCGGCGATCATCCTGAGGCAATGCCGGTCTTTGATCTGGATTCGGTCCAGCTGATCTCCATGCTCCGGAAGATGGGAAACCCCGGTGATATGGACCCTGCGCCAACGGGCGAGCCTCTTTCTTTCTTTCTGGGCGCGGCTGTCTGCGCGACCGCCGACCCTCTGGCGCCCCAGCTTATGAAATCCCGCAAGAAGATTGCCGCGGGCGCGGATTTTTTCATAACTCTGCCCATCTTCACCACGGACCAGTTGGACCCCTTTCTTGACGGCCTGAAGGATCTCCCGGTGAAGATCCTGGCGGGAGTTCTCTTGCCTTCCTATCAGCAGATAGCCCGGTACGAGGATGGGTCGATACCGGGAACATTCATACCTGAAGATCTGGTCAACCGTTGGCGGGATGAAGGCGAAGAGACATTTTTGTCCTCTTCCGCGGATCATACGAGGAAACTGGTCTCAGAATTGAAGAACGCCGGAAAGGTCGCGGGAGTGTGCATCAGCGCATCCGGGAGAGAATCGGAAATCGAAGGACTCCTGTGAGCGAAAACCTGAAAGGATCGGCCAAAGGAGACAATCGGTGAAAGCGCCTAGGCTCGAATCCGTTTTCCTCAACCGCGCTCCCCGACCGGAAACCAGGGACTTCAGCCGCGTTCTGGTTCTCGGCGATGGCGAGACCGGCCTCGAACTCTCCCTCCGGCTCGCCGGCGAAGGATTTGAAGTCCTGCTGGTCGGAGACGCTGAAGATGACCACGCGGGCGATGCCTGTCCGCGGCACGGATCCACCGTCCTCGAGGAGGTCCATGGCTTCATAGGCGGGTTCGACGTGACCTTGAAACGCGGGGCTGAACGATCGACGGAGCAGGTGGGTTTTATTGTGGCCGCGCCGCCTGTGGAGCGCATCCCGAAATATGAAGCGTACGGACTCTCCCGGTCGAAGAGAGTAATGGCCCTGTCGGACCTGGACGCGCTCCTGGAAGCTGACGAGTCATTGGCTGAACCAAGAGGAGAATGGTTTCACGCGGTTTTCCTCTGCGGACTGAAACGCGGCGCGGACCCTGATCTCTTCGCGAGAGTCTTCGATTCTATTGACCGGCTTCGACAGACGGTTCCGCTGCAGGCATACGTGTTCACACGGCAGGTCAAAGTAGCCGCACCCGGACTTGAGGCGCGGTACAGACAGGCACGAGAAGACGGGACCCAGTTCTTCAAATTCGACCGCGCAGGCCCGATCTTTGAACAAGATCCGGACGGGCTGACAATGATCTTCACAGATCCGATTTTGCGCATAGAATTGGAGCTGGTTCCGGATCTCCTCGTGGTGGATGAGGACCAGCGGCCCGCGTCATCACTGAAACCGTTGCTGGATCTAATCCCCTCAACACCCGTGACGGCCCCGTTCTTGCAGCCTGAATCGACCAGGTTCACCGGGGTCGGTACCCCCAAGGCCGGCATTCTCGCGCTCGGAGCGTCCCGAGGAGACTTCAGCCGTGGAGCCGCGACACGCGATGTGGACACCGCGATAGCCGCGCTGAAGACCTTGGAGCACGAGGAAACACCCCCGGGGCTTCCCGATGCCCCGACCGTGGACCAGGCCAAGTGTACAATCTGCCTGACCTGCGTTCGCCTCTGTCCTCACGCCGCGATGAGCTTCGGGAAGAGAGCGGAGGCTGACCCGGCAAGCTGCGTAAGATGCGGGATATGCGCGGCGGAATGTCCTATGGACGCGATAAGGTTGGCGCCGCCCCAAGGTGAAGCGGAGATCACTGAAAAGATAGTGCAGGGCCTGGCTCAATCTGATCGTCCGCAGAAAATCATGGCTTTTCTTTGTTCAAAGTCCGCGGCCCAAGCCATGGAGTCGGTTGCAGCGGGAATCCGTGAAAATCTCACACCGATTATCGTGCCCTGCGCGGGGACCATAGATCCCACCCACATTCTTGATGCTTTCCAATCCCGCGCTGATGGGGTGCTCGTGGCAGGATGCCACACCGGCAATTGCGCGTCCATCTATGGGACCGTGCTCGCCGCGGGCCGAGTGTCCCGCACAGCGCTCCTGCTCCAGGAGGCCGGAATCGACCCGAATCGACTTACCTTCACCACTCTCGCAAGCAACACCCCGGGAGACTTTTCTCGCGCAGTGAGTGCGCTTGAGGAAAAGATAGGAAAATCAGCCCACGCCGGCACACCGGACCAGTGAGCGTTCGGCGGTTCAAATGCGCCGGGCCACCAGCATGAGCTAAGGGTCTGTCACAAAATAAACCTTGCAACAGGTTGCTGTGGCAATTGTAGGGGCAGACCCCGGATCGGCGTCAGGGGCAGGCTCAGGAATGACGGTAATGAGTTCCGGCAAGGTTTCAGGATTCATAGGTTGTAGTACTTGTTTCGGGACGAGCCCTAAGGCCGGGCTTGAGGCCTTTTCTTAAACATTGGTTTCATTCCCATTGCAATTTGATACCATGAGTAGTATCATTGGTTACTAGGAACATGGGGCAAGCGGACAAGAAACTCAGGAAATGGCTGAATAATCCACCGACCCACGCTCCCGTGGACACAGTGCGAGCCATGTTGAGGCGTTTCTTTGACTCGGTAGAGTGGAAAGGAGGGTCTCATATCATCGTAACAGACGACAGGCTTCAAGGCATGAAGGACGTCGGCCCCCTTAACGATTACTCGGTTCCGGTGTCAGGCGGCCAGAGAGTGAAGGGCCGGTACCTGAGATGGATCGCCGAGGCCGTGCAATATATCGAGGAAACGGAGGAAGACTGAGGTGAAAAGCCGAGACCAAGAGGTAAGAGGCATAGATTACTTCATGGAGTTGCCTTATAGAATTGAAATACAGCCCATTCCCGAAAAAGAGGGGGGAGGTTTCACGGCGAGCATCCCCAAACTGGGCAGACGTGCCGTCTGTGCAGACGGAGACACGATGGATCAAGCACTCAAGGGGCTGGAAATAGTCAAGAGGGAGAGGCTGACGCGATACCTCGAAAAGGGGGTCTCAATCCCGGAGCCAGGCCCAAGTGACGCGGAATACAGTGGCAAATTCGTTGCCCGATTGCCCAAGTCCTTGCATCGGGAACTTGCACTCAGTGCAAAAGAGGAGGGCGTAAGTCTTAATTCCCTCGTCACTACAATTCTTTCCCGGGGAATGGTTGAGCAGCGATGGGAAGTTGTTTTGGGAAAACTGGAGTCTCAGATGGTTAATCGGGTGGCTCAGGTCCGGATGCTTGACCGCTTCAAGCTCGATTTTCAAATGGAGCGGCACTCACGGTCCGAGCACTTCAGTCCGATGCACGAATTCCATGAAGCGGTCTGAGGAGACTGTTTTGGCTAAACCTAAGTCGAGTTCAAAGAAGTTGAGCCGGCAAAAGTATCAAGAGGCGCTTGGAGGGGTTCAGCTTGAAGGTCTCGTTCTCGACGAATGTTCGGCCGAGTTGCGGCGAGAGAAACTCCTGACCTCTACATCCCGATCCTTAACCTTGGCCGTCAGTGACGAGCCGCGTGTACAGGCAAAGTCGGACCATGGCTTCATCATAGAACAAAAGTACAAACTGGTTGCCAAACCGTCCAATGAGCGAGCCTATGCTCTACGGTTAACGTGCAAATTCGTTTTGACATATTCGTCCGATGGGGAAGTGTCTGATCAATTCCTCGAAATCTTCACAAGTAATAACGTGTCACTGAACAGTTGGCCGTATTTCCGTGAATTGGTCCAGAATCTCACGCAAAGGATGGGCATGCCACCATTGACTGTGCCCTTGCTGAAATAGAGTTTTCAGCAGCATGATTCACAATAGAGCCCGGTGGAAAAACCACCCCTGTCCGGGTCTGGGGTGGCCCGGACAACGTGAGAGCCTACCGGTGAATGCCTGGTAGCGATCAGCGGGCTTCTCGGTATAGTCCGGGAGGTAAAGAAAGAAAGGAAGACCATGAGCGCAGATGTTTATGAAAGGCTTAGAGAATTCATGGACACATTGCCGGCCGGCTATCCCACGACACCGACCGGAGTGGAAATGAGGATCCTCAGGAAGCTCTTCAGCCCGGAAGAGGCCGAGCTTGTCGTGAAACTTAAGAATGAGCCGGAAGAGGTATCGGTGATAGCGGCGCGGATTGGAGCGGATGAGATCGAACTGGCCTCGAACCTGGAAGAGATGGCTCAGAAGGGCCTCATTTTCAGGGTCCGCAAGGGAGATATCCCGCTCTACCAGGCATACCAGTTCCTTGTCGGCCTGTATGAGTTTCAACTCAAGAACCTTGACAAGGAATTCTGTGAGATGTTTGAGGAGTACCTTCCGTTCATTGGCATATCTTTCGTGTCCATAAAGACCCCACAGTTGCGCGTTATTCCCGTGGACAGGGCCATCGGGACCGCGCTTCCGGTGGACACGTATGATCGGGCCAGGGAGTTGGTAAAGCAGCAGGATCTCCTTACGGTAGCGGAGTGCATCTGCCGAAAGGAACAAAAGCTCCTTGGGAAAGAGTGCGATCGTCCGAAAGAGACCTGTTTCATATTCGGGGACTTTGGTCGGTTTTACCTGGACAATGGAATGTCACGACAGATAACCGAGGAGGAGGCTTTCAAAATCCTCGATATCGCGGAGGAGTCGGCGCTGGTGCTCCGCCCGAGCAACGACCAGAAGGTGGAAGCCATTTGCTGTTGTTGTTCATGCTGCTGTCCGAGCCTGAGATACAACAAGATAGCCAATCGGCCCGCGGACCTGGTGCTGTCTCACTACTATGCCAAGATCGACTCCGATCTCTGCTCAGCTTGTGGTGTGTGCATTGAACGATGCCAAATAGACGCCATCAAGGAGGGGGAAGACTTCTCAGAGATAGTAGACGGGCGATGTATCGGCTGCGGACTCTGTGTTCCAACATGTCCGGAAGAAGCCATCTCATTGGTTGCCAAGCCCGGCATGGAAGCGCCTCCCATCGATTTTCGAGAGACGCTGAAAAGGATCGAGACAGAGCGACGCGCAGTCTAATACGATTCACCGTAGAATGGGTAGTTTGAGGTCCGAAACCGCGACCGAAAAAAATCCCCTCTAACCTCCCTTTGATAAAGGGGGGTTAGAGGGATTTCCCAGCCAAGACCTTCGCACGTTCATGTTCCTTGCAGAGCCGACCTGCAATGGCCGCTGTGGGACTTGCCACACGATTTCAGGCGCGTTTCTGATTGAGCCCCCCGAAACTAAATGGTTACAAATGGTTACATATATTCGTTGATTTTCGTTCATTGACCGTCTAGGATGATTTACTTGCCTTGCTCTGTCAAGAGATCGTGGATTGGACGCGGCAGGTATCGGACGCATTTTTTTACGAAAGAGGTGTTCCATATGGATGAGCAGACCAAAGATCACATCAGTGATCCGATGATCAATGACAATAGCGAGGCCGCGCCGGATGAACCGGTCGCGCCTAAACGAGGCCGGCCGATCCTCACATTCCTAGGGGTGGCCATAGTGGTAGTGACGGTGGCGGCAGCCGCGACTATCATTCCATGGGACGATATCTTCAAGAAAGAGACCGACACCAGCTTTGCCGAGGCAGCGGCCGCACTTGCAAAGAAGGAATGGGAGCGAGCCACAAATCTTTTCGACAAATCACTGAAACTCAGCCCTGATAATCCCGCGGCACATATCGGCAGATCCAGGGCCAATGTTCAATTGGGACGGCTCTCCAGTGCGCTGACCGACGTTGAAAAGGCGCTTGATCTCAAACCGGAGAGTTCCATCGCTCATGGCCAACGAGGAATCATCCTGAAATTGCGGGGGAGCTACGACGAGGCACTGGCCGATTTCTCCAGGGCCATAGAGATCGACCCCAAGTACGCGTGGGCTTACGGCCAGAGGGCGGACCTGCTCTCCAGGAAGGATGAGCATGAAGCCGCGCTGAAGGACCTACAACAGGCTTTGACCCTCAAACCTGATTTCATTGACGGTTATCGGTTGCGGGCCTGGGTCCTGAACCGCATGGGCAAATGTGAAGACGCGGCAGCGGATTTCAAGAAGGTGGAAAAGATGCGTCCCCACGACGCTTGGACGCTCCAGGACAAGGCGTGGTTCCTGTTGACTTGCCCGGATGAGACTCTCAAGGATCCGTCCAAGGCGATGGAACTGGCTCAAAAGGCGTACAATCTGGGGGGCGCGAAAAACGGGTTGGTCCATGAGACCCTGGCCGAAGCCTATTTTCAGCACGGCGACCCCCTCAAGGCATCGGAATTACAACAAAAAGCCATCGCCTTGCAGATCAAGAAATGTCCCGATGGATCCTGCGTGAGAGAGATGCGAGACAGGCTGAGAAAATACCAGATGGCCGCGCGAAGAGAAAAGAGAAGCGCCTACGAGATCCTCCCGCTGGACAGCGGCTTCTGAGCTGCGGGCGGATTTTCATTTGACCTGATAATGCGCGGCGAATTCCGGGCGCCAGTTCACCTCGACCGAGCAGGACGGAAGAGCAGAGCCTGGCGCCGCCCGTCCTTCTGGTCGAACTTCACGGTCACCAGTTTCCCGATGTATGGCGCGGCCATGGCCCGGTGGCCGTTATCCACGTGAAAGACGATTCGGTGGTCATTCCCGGCCTTAAGGATCACCGTTTTGAGCCCCACCTTCTGCAATTTTCCTGCGCATTCCCCGGCCAGACATATGCCGGGAGTGGAGATCAGCACCAATGCCGTCAGCATTGACAAAATACGACCCCTCATGTGTTCCTCCAAGACTACGATACTCTCCAGTCAAAATGCTCCGGACACCTCATCAAAGTGCCATTCGGAGAAGACACGCACAACGTGTCACAAACAAAAGTCCCCACCCTTGAGTAACAGCATAACCGATCGAGCCTTGCGTTTCAAGCGCTGAGCGCCAACGTGGGTAACGCCGGAGATGAGAGTGGTCTGAAAGCTTGGATCCGCCGACCACCGACCCAGCGTCCGGCCCGGCACAGGGTGCTCTGAATGGGGCCTATAACGGTTCTCAGAAGTAACGCAGGATTCCCAAGAGCGCAGTTGAAAGAAAGCATTTTCGTTTTGATTGAGATTGCTTCGTTGTGTCTCTATTTGGGCATGGGCGTTCACAGGAAGTTGCGCTCAAAGAAGTAAAATGGACACGTGAGGCACCATAGCCGGCTATCACATGGTTCGTCTGAAATGCCTGCCGGTGACATAGATGAAATTGGCTCGGATTCGCAGACGCTTGTGTTTCATCCGATCGGGAAAGGGGAAATACGGAGCGGCCGTCCTGATCGCTCTCATGGCGTATTCATCCAGAATCGTGTGACCTGATGAGTCCTTGAGGTTCACACCCAGCAGGTTACCGTCTTTGGCAATGGAGAATTCCAGAGTCAACGTGCCGCCCAAGCCCGAGTCCGCGGCTACCCGGGGGTAGACCCACACACCTTCGATCTTCTTCTTCAGGTGGAGTAGGTAGGAGAAGTACTTTTCATGGCGAGTATTTATGTCCACCACCGCTTCATCAGGGTCCCCCTCCTCAAAGAAGTTCGGTGTTCCACGGGAGGCCATGAGGCCCTGTCGAATCTCCTGGCGTGTGGGCCTCAAATCCACTGGCGCACTAGGCTCTTCCAATGGATCCCGAGGCTTGTCGTCGGGTTCTTTCCTGGTGGGAGTGGGTTTCTGCTTCGGTTTCTGCTTCGGCTTCTTTTCCGGCCGTAATTTGGCCTTGTCTTTTTTCGGCTTGGGCTCTTTTTTCGGTTTGATCAAATTCTCAGGCGCGAGAGGAGGTTGAAGCGCGGCCATCCTCCGCGGTCCAGTGATTATCCGCCCCAAAGGCGAGCCGGGCCGCGCCTTTGTGAGCCTTTCACGTTCGGCCGTATGATTTCGGTCTGAGACGGCCGCGGTTTTCTTGGGCGGAGGTTCGTTTTTCTTCGGACGCTGGAACTCCACGAGTCTCACTCGTTCCACCTTTTCACCGGGTTTGAGGAGTGATCGGGTGGGCGCCAGATCGGCCACCAGCGGTATCGCGGCCACTGCCGCCAGATGTAGAAGCAATGAGGCGGCCACGCCATACCTTACGATCTTGTCCTGCCGGGGGCCTAGAGATTCCGGTGTGGACTGGAGAATCAGCCTGCCGTCGAGTGTTTCTTCATCGCCGTACTCTTCGTCGGCATACTGTTCGTCGACGGAAGACTCCCGGTCCAGGTCTTCGATTGTAAAGTCATCGAGATCCGTTGTAAATTCTGGCGGTTGCATAAACCTATATTCCCGTCACGGGGCGCCGATTTCTCAGAAAACCCGTGTGAAGCGATACCATACCGGCCGCAAGCCGAATCCCGTCAATATCAGGGAATCTTCCGTCTTTCTGACTACCCGTAGAATCAGACGCGTACCTGTTTTCCAAACAATAGTCAGCTTACTTCCCTTTTGACGCCAAAGACCAGTATTGCGAGTCGCACTGTTCCGACGGTCGTTGAACACCGCGAGCCTTCCGTCGTCGTGGAACCAGTACCATACGTGCTCGGCAAGCTCACCGGGAACCTCTTCAGCCGGCACGCCCGCAGGCATCAAGCCCATGAGACGCCACAAACCCTGGACGGAACGACTTTGCCCTTCCAGACTCCAGCCGAGGTTGCAAGAGCCCGCGACAACCATGCCGGAGATCAGAACCGTAACAAGCGCTCTGGGGATCATTGCTCCACGCACATCCCGGTTCCGCGGGGATCGAGACAAGGCCCGTCCGGATCTATCAAGGACCGGTTCCGACGAGCACGGCCGGAATCGGCGTTGGCATAGCAGTAGGCGCATCCGTGGGCGCACGTATCGTATGCTCCGATATCCTTCGATTCCGCGCACGCACATTCTTTGCGTGTCGGCACGGTCCTCAGCGTCTCAAGAGCTGCTCGCCTTTCCGTTGTATCGACTACGCGCGCTAGAAATTCCGAATCTATGCAGCGCGCCTTGCCGACCAGGTCGGACACCAGGAAATCATGAGCGCACGAAGTAAGCTCGATTCCCCATGTGCGGGCGATTTGGCCCATTTCTTCCGCGATTTCTCTGCATTCGTATTGATTGGGCACGTGGTAATCAGGCGCGCAAAGACTCATGTTTTTCACTGTTTTCCTGTAGTAGTCGCAGAAACTGAAAATAGATTCCTTGGTATAGGGCGCCAGAGATCGGCATAGGCTCTCGAAATTCTTCAGGTGCCACCTCTTGTCCGTCCTGTCCGTAAGCACTATGGTATCGTATCGCCATCGCAAAACGGAAGAAGAAAATCGTTTTACCAGCGTGTCCACCACTTTCATAGTGTGACTCCGATGAGGCACCCCAGGTTCCAACAATGCGGGATAATTGTTGATCGTATACAAAAACGTGAAGCAGTGTCCGGCATCGGCGAGTTCGTCAAGATAGGGCGCCAAGGGACCCGCGTCCTTTGTCCAGAACACGATAGCAGTTACGTCCTGCGGCGAAAGAGAGACCTGGAAAGACTTGGAGCTGAAACGCGAACGCACCAACACAGACCCGGATCGTATCCTGTTCATAAACCACTGAGTGTGAAACGCGGGTATGTCGGTCCGCCTGCTCGCTGAAACAATGTGCAATGATTCCTCCGGGCTCCGGAAAACTTCAGAAAACCTGGATTCCGGTTCCCGTTTTCACGGGGATGACGTTCTTTCGCAGGAATGACGCTGAAGGATTTTGGCCGGCGACTCATACGTTACCTCATTTAGGAAAGCGCGTACTAAGTTGCGCGTGCCGGTGGCGGTCGCCGGGTTTCCCAGCGAAATTCAACGGGCCATACTGAACTTGGGGGACGGAAAAGTCAAGAGGCCTTGCGCGAGGTCTGGGCAAGCATTCGGTGATTCGGGGAGAAATTTCCAACCCCATGCGCGTGAAAGACTATGTTGAAGTTTCGTGGTATAGTTGTCAACATGATCGCCGAAATCGGGCTCGGCCGCGGAATTGGGTGGCAACTTCGGGATCTCCGGATCTGAGTGGCCCGCGGAGTCGGGATGTAAGATTAAGATCCCGGCGGCGCTATCAAGATTCGGAAGAAAGGAACCCTCATGGCAAGATCCAGCAAGAAAGCAAGCACTAAAACTGCAGGAGTCGTTCCCCCTTCGGAAAGGGAACGGGCTGTGGACATGGCGGTCAGCCAGATAGAGAGGCAATTCGGTAAGGGATCGATAATGAAATTGGGTGACACGGGGACGATTCCCAGCGTGAAGGCGATTTCCACCGGGTCACTGGGTCTTGACGTTGCCATCGGAGTGGGGGGAGTGCCCCAGGGCCGGATCATAGAGGTTTTCGGGCCCGAATCATCGGGTAAGACCACCTTGTGTCTCCACGTGATCGCCGAGGCGCAGAAACAGGGGGGCCTGGCTTCCTTTGTGGACGCGGAGCATGCGCTGGATATCCAGTATGCCAAGAGGCTGGGAGTCAACACCGCGGAACTGCTTGTTTCCCAACCGGACACGGGCGAACAAGCACTGGAAATTACTGAGATTCTAGTAAGGTCTGGCGCGATGGACGCGGTGGTGATCGATTCCGTGGCCGCGCTGGTTCCAAGGGCCGAAATAGAGGGTGAAATGGGTGACGCACACATGGGGCTCCAGGCCCGGCTCATGTCACAGGCCCTGAGAAAGCTGACCGCGGCCATAGCCAGATCAAGCGCGTCCGTAATCTTCACAAATCAGATCAGACACAAGATAGGTATTATGTTCGGAAATCCCGAGACAACCACCGGCGGGAACGCCCTGAAGTTTTATGCATCCCTCAGGCTTGATATTCGCCGAATCGGGCAGATCAAGGACGGTGATCAAATTACCGGTTCACGCACAAGGGTGAAAGTAGTCAAAAACAAGCTTGCCCCTCCATTCCAACAAGTGGAGTTCGACATAATGTTTAATGAGGGCATCTCCGCGTCGGGTGAGATACTTGACATGGGAGTGGAACAAGGCGTCATAGACAAGTCCGGGACGTGGTACTCATACGGAGACGAACGTATAGGGCAGGGCCGAGAGAACGCAAAGGTGTTCCTCAAGGAAAATCCTGATACCATGACCGCTGTCCGCGGTCAAATCCTTGAAAAGATGGGAATGACGGTCCGGCAGGAGGCCGAATCAGAGGAAGCTTGATTGCGGAGTTTGGAGAGAGAAAATGGATCTCGATGAAGTGTTGAAGAAGGCCTATGATATGGGGGCCTCTGATGTTCACCTGAAGGTTCCCCTCCCTCCGGTGGTGCGAGTCAGCGGGGTTCTCAGTCCGCTGAGAGGCGAAGACCGTCTCAGCCCGGACGAGGTCCGCCGAATCGCGTTTTCAGTCATGAACGAACGTCAGCGGGAGATCTTCACCAAGACCAAGGAATTGGATATGGCTTATGGGGTTCCGAACCTCGGCCGGTTCAGGGTCAACGTTTTTTCTCAACGGGATTCTCTGGCCATGGTTTTCAGGGCCATACCAACCGAACCGCCGATGATAGCGGATCTGGGACTACCCACGGTCATCGAGAAGATCGCAATGGAGAACAGAGGGATGGTGCTGGTCACCGGAACCACAGGGTCCGGGAAATCCACCACCCTTGCGGCAATGATAAATCACATAAACGCCTTCAGGAACTGCCACCTCATAACGATCGAGGATCCCATCGAATTCCTGCATCGAGACAGAAAGAGCATCGTCAATCAGCGGGAAGTAGGCTCTGATACTCTGTCCTTCGCCAATGCGCTGAAGGCCTCTCTACGTGAAGACCCGGACGTTATCCTGGTCGGGGAGATGCGTGACCTGGAAACCATCGAGACGGCCATGCTGGCCGCTGAGACGGGCCACCTTGTGTTCAGCACCCTTCACACCGTGGATGCCGCCGAGACCATAAACCGAATAATCGCGGTGTTCCCCATGGAGCATCAGAGTTCGATCAGATTGCAGCTTTCCGGACTCATTAAGGGTGTCGTATCGCAGAGGCTGTTGCCCAGGGCCGAGGGCACGGGCAGGGTACCCGCGGTGGAAGTGCTGGTCTCAACTTCCAGGATTCGAGAGTGCATCGCGGAAGAAGCGAAGTTCAGGGAGCTTCGGGACGCCATAGCCGACGGGCATGTCAACTACGCCATGCAGACCTTTGATCAGTCTTTGATGGAGCTTTACTCATCCAAAGCCGTCACCTACGAGACTGCGCTGGCCGCTGCCACCAATCCGGATGACTTTGCCCTCCACGTGAGAGGCATCTCCGGTACGTCGGAAACCAAATTTGGAATCGAGGGCTGATACCGATTCGCGATCAAAGAAGTAACATGGGCGTGCGAAGATCTTAGGGCCTGTCACGAAATAGCGTTGGCATTCTCCTGTAGGGGCGGACACCGATCCGGGGTCTGCCCCTACAATTGCCACAGCAACCTGTTGCAAGGTTTATTTTGTGACAGACCCTAAGATCACCCTCCCCCTGCCCCTCCCGTCAAGGGTTTACACTGGGACACACGTAACACCGCGGGCGCCGCTAGTATTCTGCCGTCCCTCCGGGACTCTCAGACAGGGTTAGAGTGGATTGAGGAACCCGGTGCTTTATGGCCGGGCAAATGAAACCACCATAATTTCCCTTCCTTAAGTCCCGGAGGGACGACTGACTCTCCCTTCTACACCACCCACATTGTCGTGTGGGTAAGAGTAAGCCTCAAGGGAGGGGGGCTGAGTCCCCTCTCCCCTGGGGGGAGAGGGTTAGTGTGAGAGGGTTCCCATCTGGAAAACCCATTTTCAACGCGTAGCACTATAGGGGTTCTCAAAACTAATCACCGATTGAGATCTGGGTGCGACTGCCGGCTTGCCCAGCAGTGCTCTACCATTCGTCAGAACTTCCGAGAACTGCTATCGACTCGATAACGTGGTCGTTCCCGTCCTCCCCCGAATGACTGAATGGATACGGCGGGCCCTTTTTTGTGTTGATTTAAACGCCTGAATATGTTAGTCTTTTGTTTAGTGTAATCAGCGTGGTGGACTGGGAAATATTCCACGGTCGCGGCCGGCTATTCTGAACCCGCGCACTGGAACGTTGACCCGGCGCATCCGGTGTGACGGCGGAAAGACCCAATGGCTAAGCAAGTCCTAGATGGCAAGGCTGTCGTTCAAGATATTCGCAGTAAGATGAGCGACCTGGATTTGATGAAGAGGTACGCTATTTCTTCTGTCGGGCTCACGAGCCTGTTTAAGAAGCTCGTTTCCGCCGGGCTGATGAGCCAGGAGGAGATCGACTCGCGTACCCCGCTCACGCAGGCGAGCGTAGACCTGGCCCTGTTTAGATGCCCCGCATGCGAAATGCCGCAATTCGTGGAATTCGATGAATGTCCACAGTGCGGCATCATAGTTTCCAAGTTCAAGCAAAAGCAGGTCAAGTCGGACGAGCCAGATCCGACATTGTGGCCCGGTTCAACCCCGGCAGAGGCTCCGATCGGGGTGGTCGCGTCGCAAGAGGCCATGTTTCGATCCAATCTTCGCAGAACCGGTCTTTACATCACCAGGGGCGTTCACGCGCTTGGTGGAGCAAAATGGAAGTTCAGTACGGGCGGATGGGTGGCCGCGTCTCCCGCGATTGTGGAAAATGTGGCCTATTTCGGGAGCATGGATGGAAACGTCTACGCAGTCAACACAGACACCGGGACTGAAGAGTGGAGGTTCGGCACAGGAGCGGGAATCCATTCTTCATGTTCCATAGCTGGTTCGACTTTGTTTTTCGGTGGCCTGGACGGCGGTCTGTACTCATTGGACATCGCGACCCACCGGGAAAAGATCAAGTTCCTGACCGCAGGGCCCATATACTCGTCCCCGGCCGTGGCGGACGGCGTAGTCTTCTTCGGCAGCCTCGATGGAAAGCTGTATGCGTTGGACGCCGGGTCAGGCAAGGTGAAGTGGGAGTTCAAGACAAACGGGCCGGTCTACTCATCGCCCGCTGTGGACAGCGACACTATCCTTTTTGGAAGTCTGGACAGCCATATTTACGCTTTGGACATCCAACGTGGATCTCAGAAATGGAAATTCAAGTCTACAGGTCCGGTCTCAACCGCGCCTGCAATAGAGGGAGATGTCGTCTATGTCGGCAGCGCAGACGGCAATTTCTTCGCCGTGGACATGCCCACAGGGGAAGAACGATGGCGCTTCCCGACCAATTGCAAGGTGAGTTCTTCTCCGTCCATCGCGGCTGAGGTGATCTATTTCGGGGTTGTGGACGGCACTCTCTACGCCTTGGACGCGCGCACAGGCCTGGAGAAGTGGCGGCGAGTGACCGGAGGCGCGGTCTATTCTTCTCCGGCCATAGCAGCCGGACTCGTATACTTCGCAGGCGCAGACCATGTCATGCACGCTCTGGATACGGGCACCGGGCAGGAACTATGGAACTTCAAAACCAACGGCCCGGTTTTCTCTTCCCCTGCCATCGCCAACGGCGTCATCTATTTCGGGTCCGACGACGGCCATCTCTACGCGCTGTCCTGAGAATTGTCCGCGGTTATAACCAGTCTCATTGAGACGGAGTTCGGACCAGCACGGTGGCACATGAGATTAGACGGGAAAAGAGCACAACAGTTCGTGAACGATGTCAAGGCGGGACTGGATGACGGGGAACTGAGGAAAAGATATTCCCTTTCCGCCAAGGCGTTAGTCATCCTGCGCAAGAGGGTGGCCGAGTATTTGAAGGAGAAGCAAGCTAAGGCTCGTGAGGGTTCCCGAAGCATTTCGGCCGAGCAATTTATGGCGGATGTCAGAGCGGACATGAATGATGAGGAACTGATGAAAAAATACTCTCTTACCCGCCGCGAACTCCAGCGACTCTTCAGAAAGGCGATCCAGGCCGGCCATGCCACCGCGATGGAACTGTCCCAGCGACTCTGCATCACCCAAAGCCAGGTCGCCGAGGCCTTCTCCGAAGTGGAAGACGCAGTCAAAGAGATGGAGTGACAGCCGCCCCGATTCTGCGCATACCCCGTCCTTTCCCCCAACTCACTACGAATCGTGCAGATCCACTCCTGAGGTTCCCACGTTCTGCCCTCTTTGAAAAGGGGGGGGCGAGGCCAGGATGAAGGATGAAGAATGAAGGATGAAGAATGAAGAGTAAGAATATTGAACCACAGAGGCACAGAGGCACAGAGAAGAGTGAGAAGTTGACTTACGAACAGACAAAGACATCGCCCCGATCCAGGTAGGGCGACGCTGGGCACGCGGACCGGCAAGATGCCGGTCCTACTATGGCAGTTCGTATCAGGCAGCGAAGCTTAGGATTTCCACTTCAACTTTCCGGTGGGCCGCGTCTTCGGCCAAGTTCAGGATCCGTTCACTGATCGATTCCTCAAGGAAGTATTCGCCGCAATTCTCGCAGACTTCAGCAGGAACCAGGTTCCCTACTCAGGACCGTCAACCGCGTACAAAGCCGCGCCCAGCGCTCCTGTTGTCTGCGCGCGTGGTGGGATTTGGACCGGGCTGTCCGTGTGTTCTCGGATCAGGTCGGCGAGGAAGGGGTTGTGCTCGATTACACCGCCGGTGAGCACCACCGTGTCGGTGAGGGTATCCATTTCCAGGACCCGCTTGACGACCGATCGGAAGAGGCCTCGCACAATCCGGTCAACCGGGTGGCCCCCTTTGATCTTCTCCAGCACCTCGGTCGCGGAAAAGACCGTGCAATAGCTGCCGAGGGTGACTTCACCGTCCGCGGATCGAGCCAGTTCATCCAGGTCTTCCAGGGGCAGACGCAGTCTCAGGGCCATCTCTTCGAGGAATGCTCCGGTTCCGGCAGCGCACTTGCGGTTCATTTTGAAGCTGACCCGATGTCCGTCCGAATCGAGCTTGATGACCTTGTTGTCCTGCCCACCAATGTCCACCACCGTGATCGGACCTGGAAAGTAATAAAGGCAACCACGGCCGTGGCAGGAGATCTCGGTAATCGCCTTGGAAGAAAATGGAACACTCTTGCGACCGTAACCCGTGGAAACAACGAACTCAACGTCATCCCGCGTCAGGCCCGATGCTCTCAGGACCTCGTCCCACGCATTCTCGGCGGATGCCTCAAAATCGGTCCCGGAATGGAGAACATGGCTCGCTATCAAGTTCTGCGCATCGTCCACAATGACCGCTTTTGTGGTGCAAGAGCCCACATCTATGCCGCCCCCGTACCTGTTCCCCATGCGCTTTCCCTTGTTCTAGAGCTTCTCATCCAGTTGTTCGATGAATGCTTCAATGTTAGTCGTGGTTTGTTCCTCAGAGTAGCAGCGGAGGTCGTTAAGGTCTCCGTTGATAGTCAGAGTCGGCACACCCAGTTTTTTACTCATCCTTTCAGGCATACCGTATCTGTTGTTGGAATTGTTGGGGCAAGTCTTGGCATCATGAAAAATCATTCCATCCACGGAGAAGTTTGTGATCCACTCCTTCATGTACGCTTCTTTGTAATGTTCATCCCGCACGATGAAGAGTTCCGTGTAAGCCCTTGCCATTGATTCAAACGGCTCATTTGGATCGAACGCGGAGAAGATCCAGCTATTACAATATGTTGAAGCCACCACATTGGTTCTGAGCGACGCGAATTGTTCGCTCAGATTCTTCAGCTTTCCCCAGACCGGCATCCCATCCCAGTAGATCCGATGCCGTTCCCCTTCAACAGCGGCCACCTTGTTGTCAATGCGCTCCTTGAGTTCCGCGAGCAGCAGCTTGTAGTAGTCAACGGCCTCCGGCAGCCCTCTCAGGACGACCGCAGGGGCCATGTGAATCGTCGCGTCGAAAAAGGTCAGGGGAGCGGGCTTGGCCGCTCCGCATTCCAGCACCTCTTTCCACAGCCTGGTGGATTCCAAGGAGAGGCCCACAACCTCACGGAGGCGATCCAAATCGAACTTGTTACCTGAAACCTCTTCCAGGGTCGGGATCATCGCCTTCATCTGAGCGGCCAGATCCGATATGTGATGCTCACGGACCGCCTTTACCGCCCTGTGAGTGTGAACACCCACGAGCGGAACGTTCCATTCCCTGGAGTAGAAAGAGAACCAGTCCTGCACATCGCGACACTGATTGGTATTGTAAACGAGCACATCGGCTTTCGGGATGGATTCCAAGCCGTAAATTTTGGACAATGGGGTCTTTCCGCTGAGGAAAGCGCCCACGTCTGCCGTCAAATATGAACAGATATCCGGAGAATATCCCACTGAATTGGCGATAGGAATGAAATCCGTGGCCATTCTCGTAGCGCCCAGCAGAGCGGCGTGGTTCTCAGGATAGTAGACCAGAAAGCCCATAGCGTGGAGCAATTCAGCGGGCCCCACCGAAGTACACCAGGCCACCTTGGGCGATCCGTCTTTCTTGGCCTTGTCCAGTCCAAGGAAGTGATCGGACATGAGTTTCTTCATCTCCGAAACAGCAGCGAAGGATTTCCTGCTCTTCTTTGCTTCTTCAGCCATCAACTACTCCAGGAGGGGATTTTCAACATCTGTCAGGCACAATCAAGAGCAAATCTACCATTGTGACACGACCGAGGCAGGGTTGATCCTCGGTTACTCGGCCGGGTACGACGTTTACGACTTCAGGCATTACTTCGCGACTTCAACTTGTCAATAGGACTCGGACAGTCCAAGGTTCGCACCTCAATTCTATGAGAACACCCGTACCCTGTCAATGGTTCATCAAAGGACAAAGTACGTACATTCCGGAAGAGCCATTTTTCCTGGTATTAACCGTCGGAATCATATAAGCTTTCCCTCAGAAGCATTGATAAAGGACACTGAGCAACGTGAACAAAGCGGTGTCCCGTGTGAAGAGGACCGACAGATGACCATCAACATGGTATTAGACGAGAAACGTGAAGAGATCCTCCGCTTAGCGGCAAGGCGCGGCGCTTACAACGTGAGACTCTTCGGCTCAGTGGCACGGGGGGAATCCGACTCGGAGAGCGATGTGGATATTCTGGTGGACATGGATGCCGGCAGGAGCCTGCTGGACCTGGGAGGGCTCTGGTCTGATCTCAACGCTCTCTTGGGCGTGAAAGTTGACGTATTCACTGAAGACTGCCTGAAGAGCCGGGTCCGTGAGCGGGCAATGAAGGAAGCCGTGCCTCTATGAGAAATGATCGGGAGCGTTTGCTCGACATACTGGAGGCAATAGGACGGATCGAGAAGTACTCCGTCCGCGGGGAGGAGGCTTTTCGATCCGATGAACTGATCCGGAACTGGATGACCGGGCATATCCAGGTGATCGGTGAGGCTGCCAGGGCTTTATCCGAGGAGTTTCGTGATGCTACTCCCGGCGTTCCCTGGTCGGATATTGTCGGCATGCGTCATGTGCTCGTCCATCACTATTTCAGGATTGACCTTAGTAGAGTATGGCAAGTGGTGAGCAACGACATTCCGCGTCTCAAGCAGATGATTCTCAGTCTCCTGGAGGAACGGGACGGTCGCACTTGAGTTGATCGAGACAGCATGTGGTCTGAGCAAGAAAACGGGATGGTTGGATGATTATCAAGTCTGGTTTTGAGTCATTATGAGATTTGTGTACGGTGGCTTCATGTCTCGGGCATTGCCAATTGAGTATCCGAAAAGCTGGAGCCCCTAAAGACAGACTTGACCCCATCTAGACCCATCTACCAATGACAGGCCCGGGCAATGTCATTGCGAGGAGCAAAGCGACGAAGCAATCTCATCCGTGGTTAGCGTGCAGCGTTGCGATGCGTGCTACCGAACGCCACCGTACTTGCGAAAAGGAGTACTTAGCTGCCCTTCGGTAGTCACATGGCCGATCCGTCCGCCATACGCGGGGAGACTTCCTTGCTGATCGCCTCCACGAGCTTGTTGTCTTCAGCGACCTCAAGTTCATAGTGCGTCCGGAGGTTGATCCAAAACTCCACTGAGGTCCCGAAATGCCTGGACAGTCTCAGCGCAGTATCCATAGTAATACCCCGCTTGCCGTGAACAATCTCGTTTATCCGCCTCGGAGGAACCTTCAGGTCACGGGCCAGCTGGTTCTGACTTATCCCGAGAGGCTTCATAAACTCCTCAAGGAGAATTTCTCCCGGATGAACCGGCGGTAGTACCTTCCTTGTCATGGTATCTATCCTTTGTGGTAATCAACGATCTCGACATCGCGGGCTTTGTCTTCAACCCAGACAAAGCAGATGCGGTACTGGTCGTTGATTCGTATGCTGTGCTGCCCCTTTCTGTCACCTCTGAGTGCTTCCAGCCGGTTTCCCGGAGGGCTGTTCAAGTCTTCAAGATACGCAGCGGAATGCAGCATTACGAGCTTTCTGTGTGCAGATCCTTGAATAGCCTGGGGGACTTTCCTGGAATGCTCTCGCTTAAAAAGCTTTTCGGTCTCTTTGTCCTTGAAGCTTGCTATCACAGGTGTATGATATAATGGGCGGCGTCATAGGTCAAGACTCATCCCACCATCTCCGAGAGCGCCTCGGTTACGGTCCGTATCTCCTCCACCCTTGCTTATAGTACTCTACCAGGGCCTGATCGTCCAGGCGATTGGCCTTGACCTCGCTCTTCATGAGGCTGTCCCTCGGAAACGCGAACAGGGCCGGAAGTAGGCGATCATTCAGGAATTTCAGTTTAAGGCCCGCGAGCAGGACCAGCCTCTCGGGATCCAGGTTTCGCCTTGACGCCATGACGAATCCCCAATCCCCAAAAGAGGGCACGTACACGTGGTAAGGATATGCGTTGAATCGGCCTTTGCCTTCCGGTCCCAGCGGGGTTTGCTTCAACGTTTGAACCACGCACCAAAAGGCTTCGGGAGCGTAAAATGGGCTTGTGGCCTGGGTCACCACCACACCCTGGACAGCAAGCCGCGCAGCCGCGAGCCGATAGAACCTCTTTGTGTACAGGCGCCCCAATGAAAGGTTGTTCGGGTCCGGGAGGTCCATGATTATCAGGTCCCACGATTGTGGTGATTTGGTCAGGAACTTCTCCGCATCATCTATGTGGACCCGTACCCGGGGATCGGAGAGCGCATTGCCCGAAAGATTCGCCAGCAACGGCCTGTCCCTGAAGAGCCGTATCATTTCCGGATCCAGATCTACCAGGTCTATGCTTTCCAGTCCCGGATATTTCAGAAGCTCCCGCGCAGCCATTCCGTCCCCGCCGCCCAAGATTAGCGCCCTCTTTGGGCCTCCCAACGCGGCCGCGGCCGGATGTACGAGCGCTTCATGGTACCTGTGCTCATCAACGGTTGAGAACTGGAGGCTCCCGTCGATGAATAGGCGAAGATCATCGCGCCATCGGGTAACCACAAGCCGCTGATACTGAGTCTGCCGCGCAACGAGAATGTCGTCCTGATAGAGGAGATCCTCGGTGAAGGATGTGAATGCGCCCGCTCCGGCCAGGCCTACGCCAAGAATCAGCGCTGACACCGCGGTCAGAGCGGACAGTGTTTTCCTATTTCGGATCATTGAGGCCAGCACCCTCAGCGCTACAGCGGCCACAGCCACATTGATGAGTCCGAAAATCAGCGATGTCCGCAAAAGACCCAGGTACGGTACCAGGAAAAGCGGAAAAGCACACGACGCCAATAGAGCGCCGATGTAATCAAGGGCCAGGACGTTGGAAACCGTCAGGCTCAGCGCTTCCCGACTCCTGAGCATCCTTATCAGCAGTGGGATCTCCATTCCCACCAGGGAGCCGGTCACCATCAGCACCGCCACCAGAATCGGCAGATAGGTCTCCAGAAGCGCGAACGTGGCCAAGAGCACAACAGCGGAAAGCCCCCCGGACAATCCGATGCCGATCTGAATCGCGACAAAGACATCAGTGAGATCCTTTTTGACGAACCGGGTCAAATAGGAACCCAGTCCCATAGCTGTCAAGAACACACCGATTACAATGGAAAAATGGGTGACCGACGCTCCAAGGAGATAGCTGGAGAGCGCGGCCGCTACGAGCTCATAAACAAGGCCGCATGTGGCGATAACGAATATCGCGGAGAGAAGAAAGATGCCTGGCAAACGCTCATTCATAAGGGTAATGCCCCGGGCGGGATCTTATACCAACTATCATCGCAAGAAAGCGACAACGAAATATGAAAGTCTTTTCCGTTGTTTACTGGTCCGGGGCTTCGCCTCGGACAGGGTAATCCAAGAGCGCGCACGCTGCGCATGGACTTGGAGGGTAGACTCATCTCCCCTCCAAACCACCCCATACGTTGACCCGTAAAGGGGTGGCTTTGTCCACGGGACTTTCATGCGAATGCGCAATCAAAAGAGTGAGATCGGTTTCTTGGGTGCCACTGCCGGCTTGCCCAGCAGTGGTCTTTATCACTTGTTTGAACGCGCATTGGTATTATAGCAGGCGCCAAAAGTTCTGTCTGATCGAAAGGTGATTGTCGCACATAGGCAAAACACCCCCAACCCCCCTTTGTCAAAGGGGGGCTAGGGGGGATTTTGCCTATGTGAGCATCGGAACCGGACTTGAAATATCGGTCAACTTTCTGGATACCGGTTATATGCCCGAAATCGCGGCAATGGTCTGTGGGGCCACATCACCGGGAACAATTGTCCAGCTGCGTGCATGCCTGCGACTCCAATTCGGGCGATCGACGCGGTCCGCGGATCACCGCATGGCCCCTTGAATGATGATGGCCAACGCTATGAAAACAGAACCCACAATGATGGCCAGCGCCGTGTTCTGGTCATGTTCAATCTCCTTGCGAATTGAGAAAGGCGCCACCTTGACCATGATGAGAAAGGCCACCGCGAATATCGCCATCCCTATTGCCGAGTAAATGACCGTGCTGAGCATGGTAAGCGGTTTCAGGTCAATGTAAATCTGTTCCATATGTCTCCTCCTCCAGTCGGCCTGAGATCCGGTTCAACATTCATCCCTGGATCGCTGCCGCAATTAAGGGGCTATTTGCCGCCCCGGTACCCTCCGCCGAAATGACTCCTGCCGATGAAATATAAGCCGGTACCGTGAATCCGGGCCCGCTGGGAACCGTCCCTCAGGCTCACCGATTTCTTCAGGGGCTCGGCCAAGTACCGGCCGTGAAAAGCACCCCCGTAGGCAATCCAGGTCACCCAACCCAGCAGCCCCACAATGAGAATTCTTGTTATCAACGCTTTCACGGTTTTTCCTCCGAAAGGCCCTATTCCCAGTCATAGTCCATGACAGGGGCCCATCGTTTACTCTCGTACAGCTTGCGGTGAATCAGCCCCGACAGGACCATGGGAATCGACAGAAGAATCGGCAAGATGAAATAGTACCAGATCGTGACTTCCGATTCCAGTTTCAGTGTCACCGGCTCTTTTCGGGGCGGGCCGCGGTATGAGCTTCCACCCTTGGCATGCACCAGGAGACGATAGTCACCCGCCTCCTTCACTTTCAAATAGGTGGAAAAACTCCGGGAGCCCTCTGACCAGCGACCCTCGGAATCACGTCCGGTGTAGTACGATGCCTCATCCCAGAATTCCGATAAGACTCGGTCGTTCGCGTCCACAACAGCAAAATCCAGAGCAAGCCAGGAATTGCTAAGTGGCGAAGATCCGGAAAGCCTCAACACGCAATTGTCGGTTGGGACCACAAACCCTTTACTTAGATGCTCCTTACTGTACTGGTTGTAGGCAATCTTCTGAAGCAGCACCACATTACTCTTGTCCGCTTGGATGCTCCAGATGAGCAGCACAATGTTAAGGATCAGGAAAACCGAGCCGATGATTCCCAGGCCCCGCATCCACGCGGGAACCGTGTAAGGCTGACAGGAATAGATCCCGCGGGCCGGTGGAAGCACAACGCCTTCCGGGCACGCGGCTTCCATCTCTTCCCGGGGCACGTAACGCCCCTGGAACAGCTCCGCCTCCCGGCCTGTGATTTCCTGGTCCACGTAGTCCGGCGGTTTGATCAAATGTGTGTATCGGGTTTTTTCCCCTACCGTCGCGGTCCACGGGATGGCGCCGTCCACCCAACGCAATGTGACCTTGCCCCACTCGAACAGAGAGTACAGGTCCTTGCCGACCCTCACTTTCTTTCCCGTGGTCTTTATTGGAGGCATGGCCGCGGCAATATGGAGCGGCCAACTGATCGTGAAGTGCCCGTTCTCTTCGGACAGCCACAGGTAACCTTTTTCAGGCTCGTGGAGTATGTATTCCATGGAGGGGTACTCCAGCCCCTCATCAATCTCCACGTAGTAGAGTCGGCCCATCACCTGGTAAGTTGTGCCCTCAAGCTCCACAGAGTGGCCGACTTCCAACGTAAAGGGTGGGGTGGCGCCCTTGTTCTTCCCGACTACCCGCGTTTCGGCCTCATCCAATTTCAACGCGGACCCGCACGCTTCGCACACCACCATCTTGGTGCTCTCCACCTGCGGCCCCTGGTAAGGCTTGCCGCAGCCCGGGCACCTGATCGCTTCCGCGGCCTTCGCGTCGGGCCCGAACCCCGCTCTCTGAGCCTTGGTGTCCTTTACCGACAGGATCTTCCCAATGAAAGCAGTGGGATGATCGCCGTCCGTGTCATATTCAAGCCCAAAAGAGTAGCTTCCGTCCGGCGCTGATCCGTCCGCGTAAGGGTAGATCTCGCCGATTTCCACCACAAAGGGGATCTGACCTTCCCCACCGAGACACTTGGCCTCACCCAATTCCTCGATCACACCCGGTTTGTCGTTGAGCATGATCTGCATCCCCGGCTCGAGTTCCTGGAAGGGCGGAACCGGAGATTTCAACTCCAGGGGCTTCTCGAGAAAAAGCTCACCTTCGTCCTCGGCCAGCCATTGAATGCCGCCGCCGGCCGTCTCAATGAACCACTCGTTCCACTGACCCTTTTCATGAGCGTACGAAAGACGTCCCAGGACAGTGAACGACTTGCCCTTGATCTTGCCCCCCACGCCAACCTTGAAACGGGACGATTCAGGCAGATCCATGGACTTGCGGCCTGCACGCAGAGCCGATTCCTTATCCCAGTACATCGCGGTCTTGCAGAAGTCGCAGACCTTCATCAAGATCCCGGGATTGGTTACAACCTGCCCCGCTCCGCAGGATGGACATTGGAATTTACGCTCCATGAGTCACACCATACAATGAGATCACAATCATTTTCAAATATGCGCCGGTAAGAGCGTTTCCGCCACCCGTCAACCCGACCCCAATTCCTCTCCGCGTCGTGTGGCCGCTTCTATCACGTCCATGATGATTCCTCGCAGCCCTGCTCTTTCAAGCACGTGCAGGCCCGCGATGGTGGTCCCTCCCGGAGAAGTAATGCGATCCTTGAGTTCGCTGAATGACGTGTTCTCCGTGGCCGCCATCGCCGCCGCTCCCTGCACTGTCCGGACGGTGAGGTCCCTGGCCGTGGGCCTGTCCATTCCCATCCGGACCGCGGCGTCCGTCATGGCCTCCATGATCGCGAAAAGATAACCCGGACCACTGCCTGACAACGCGGTGGCAACGTTCATCATCTTTTCATCAACGGTCACCGCGGCGCCTATGGATCTGAAAATCTCCAGGGCCTGCTCCAGATCCTCCTCATCCGCTCCACCCGCCTTGCACAACGCGGAAGCGCTCTGCCCCACCATTGCCGCGGCATTTGGCATCACCCTGATCACCCGGGCCGCTGAATTCAGATGCGACAGAATGAAACCCGTGGAAACGCCTGCCGCGATGGATACTACAACAGGCCGGTCGCTTATCTTGTCACGAACGCGATCCAGCGCATCTCCGATGATCTGGGGCTTGACAGCCAACACCAGCATCCCTGTTTCAGGGGTGATAGTGTCTTCAGCGCGCTCGGCTTGCACGACGCGGAAATCCTCGTGCAAAGCCTGAGTGGCGCCGTGATCCACATCAAACACATCAATGGAATCTCCGGAGGTCTTTCCGGAATTGACCAGCCCCCGTATCAGGGCTGAACCCATATTACCTGCGCCTATGATCCCGATTCTGTTCACTGCCGTCTCCCGGTGTCGCGGCGCCACCGCTGGAAGCCAGAGGCTTTGTTGATAAAAGAGATAGGTTCGTCCTATAACTTCATGCTAGTATGAGAATTGAGAATATCATGGATCACCGGGTTGTCCCACGAATTTCTTCCAAAAACCGGGACAGGGTCAAACCCGACGAACTCGGCGTGTGAAGGGGGGGAATCCCGCTGATCCTTGGCAACAGTTCACCGGGACGACATGAAGATTTCTTCCAGCTTTTGATTCCCCGGCGCCCTTGGCGTTGGAGAAGTGATTTTGCGCAAGAAAAGGCGCAAAAGAAATCGTGTAAGGAAGATACGATGTTCGGCGGCCGCCGCGAGCCTCTCATGAAGCTCCCGAGCCTGTCGGCCCGCAAAATGGGAGTTTTTGGGAGGGGGTCCCGGGGGAGGCGTTTTTGCAAAAACGCCTCCCCCGGTGAATTCTTACGATCCTTGCACAGACCACAGGAGAAGAGAAAGATGACCGACGACTACATAGTGGACGCGACAGGACTCACCTGCCCCCAACCGGTTCTGGAGACCAAAAGGGTGCTGGATGAGGGGCTCGCCGGTGATTTCATAGTTCGGGTTGACAATCTCACGGCAAAGGAAAACGTCAGCCGATTTGCCCGAAATCAGGGCTGCGAGGTGGCCGTGGAAGACAAAGGATCCGACCGCTTCGATATCCGCGTAAGACTCGACAGCGAGAGCGTCCCGCCGCAGAAACAGGAGGAGATCCTCGCGTGTCCCGCGGAGGAGGCTTCCCCGCAGAAGGGAGCCGTGGTTTACGTAGCCACCGATACCATGGGAACCGGCGACAACGAACTTGGAACCAAATTGATGCGAGTGTTTCTCCGAACCTGGATAGACGTAACCCCCGGGCCGTGGCGAATGATTTTCATAAACTCAGGGGTGAAGCTCACCACCACGGACGACGAGGCTGTGGAGGCTATTGCCATGCTCGAAGAAAGAGGTGTGGAGATCCTCTCCTGCGGGACCTGCCTGCAGCATTTTGGATTGGAGGACAAACTGAGCGTCGGCAAACCCACCAACATGTACGAGGTGATAGAATCCCTGAACCAGGCGTCCAAAGTGATTTCCCCGGACTGATATTGACTTACATGCCTCTGTTTTGAGGCATTAACGCGGGTCTCTAAAGCTCGATCTCGAGCCCTTCGTATGCGGCTATGGTGTTGGGGAAAAGCTGTTGGGCCTTGCGCTCGATCTCTTCTATTGCCGCGTCCTCGTTACCGTGGTGGAACAGTACGAGCTGCTTGGCATTGGCCTCTCGGGCCAACCGTACCGGGATTTCCACGGTGCTGTGTCCCCACGATTTTCTCGAGATTCCGTCTAGTTCTCCCCGATACTGTTCCGGTGAGAACATGCAGTCGTGAATAAGGACATCCACGTCGTGGGCCAACTCCAGCAGTTTTGTGTCTATTCCGTCGGCCGGCTCGGTGTCGCTGGCATATATGACGGATTTCCCTTGGAAATCCACCCGGTACCCCATGCATCCGCCCGGGTGATCTATTGCAGCTACCCGGACCAGCGCATCGTCGATTTCCACGGTTTGCCCTGGTTCCACATTATGGAACGACATCTTCGCTCCAAGCTTATCAATGGATATGGGGAAACACGGCTTGCTCATCTGAAACCTGAGCGCTTCCTCAAGGTAGCAACCGTCGTTGTACCCTCCGTAAAGGTCGAATTCGTTTCCGGCTTTGAAAGCCGGGCCAAAGAATGGAAATCCCTGGATATGATCCCAGTGATAATGCGATAAGAAGATGTGACCCCGTATGCTCCCGCGATTCTTGAAGCGCGTGAGTAGGTCTTTACCCAGCTCCCGAATCCCGCTTCCCGCGTCGAAAATCAACAGGGTTGAACCGCAGCACACTTCAACACACGGAGTGTTTCCGCCGTATTTCAAGGTTTTCGGACCGGGCTGAGGCAAGCTGCCGTGTACGCCCCAGAACTTCACGATCATGGGCATTCTCATCATCCGACGGTCTGATCTACAAAAACTCAGGATGGGCACAGGAAGCACTTACAATAGTGCGAAACTACGATGTTTATTAGCACACGTGGCCCCAAAAGTCAACAACCGAGGCATGTTTAGAGGAACCATTCACTTACGCGGGGGCGCCGGCAGGATGTCATTGCGAGCGCAGCGAAGCAATCCCCTGCGCGCCAAATATGGGGATTGCTTCCCCGGATCGGGGTCCGGGGCAAGCTTTGTTTCACTCCTCGCAATGACACACGCGATGAGTGGATCCGCCCCCCTAAACAGAGGGCTTACACAATTCCGTAACCATTCAGTTTCAGGAGGGGCGAAGGTGAGGGCAGACACATAGGTCTGCCCCTACGTCTGGGCCCAGACCCGTCGTGGGGCAGAGTGTACGGCGCGCACCTGTGTGTGCGCCCTCTTACCATCCGTTGAACGCAGTGGTCGTTCCCGTGGCTCCCCGAATGACTGAAAGCGCACACAATTTTCGTCCTTCTTCTTGACATTTGTCCTGTTTTATGAAAGTTGTTTCTCGTCATTGACGATAATGGCTTGAGGCCACTCGGACTTACACAGGTAATGGCGAGGAGTCAAAATGATACAGGTCCGATGCCCGGAATGCGGATACTTGCAGTCCCTGTCGGAAGACAGGTTCATGTCCATAACGGAAGATTCCATTGACTGCCCTCATTGCAGCGCGAAAGTCCCAAAGGAATGGCGTCCCGATACTTCTGAATCCGCGCCGGAAGAAGCTCGACACAAGATGCTGGCGTTCTCGCGTAGGATACTCAACGGCGGGGAAATCAGCCGAGAGATGGTCTTCGCACTCGAATCACTCGTAAGAAGGTACCAGCCGGGGGAGGATTGCGCGAAGGCTCTCGGAATCGGATACGCTCAACTGGGAGAGGCGGAAAAGGCGGAAGAATTCCTTGTTGCGGCAAATCGGGAGGATCCTACGGATCTCAGCGTACAGCGCAGTTTACTTGAGGTCTTGCTGGCCCGGGATGATTTCCATGAGGCTGAGCGGGTCGGGGCTTCTCTGTTGGATTCTCTAGGCGCTTCGGCCGACTCCGACGCTGTGGGCATAGTGGTCCTGGCCCTGCTCGGTGGGAACAAACTCGACAAGGCCGAGGCTCTTCTGAAAGGCCGGCCGGATCTTGACTTGACCAACCCCTTTATCAAACATGCTCGCAAGGAGTTGAACCGGGCAAAGGGCGGGGGATTGGTCTCGTTCCTCGGAGGCTGGAATCCTCTGAGCCGCGTGCTCGGCAGTCAGCCATCTGAGGTACTCCAAATTGTTTCGCGCAAGGCACGGGCGTTGTTGCGTCCGTCCTCGGGCCGCGGCAATGGCGCCGCGGAAGCCCCGGGCGCGAGCGACAAAGTTTTGAACGCCCGTCGTCCCGAGTATCGGAAAACGCTCAAGATCGCGCCGATCATGGAATACTGGATCTATTGCAGTCGTTCGGCCATTCCCAAGCTGGAGGACACCAGGGATCGGTTCGCGCAGGCGCGGGAGGAAGGCGCGGCGCGGGAGAGCGGCCTGCGAATGTTCGATTCCTTTGTTGAGAACGATCAACTCAGGTTCGACCATATATTGAAAGCGGACTCCAAAGATCTCTTTGATTACCCCGATGACCTCATTCCCCGGATTTCCAGAGGATTTGAAAAGACCGATCATCAGAAGCTCCACCAGGCCCGGATGATAATTCGCATCCGACTTTCCCCGGAGGGTTTTCGGGCCAAGGAGTACATTCCCTTCATGGTCGATCTTGCGGACGCGGTGCGGGACCTCATGGAGGGCGTTGTTCAGGATGCGGTTTCCCACACGCTCTGGGGCACGGAAGAATGGAAGTCGCGGGTGGTCGCGGATCCCATGAAGTATCCTATTGAATCGCAGCTTCATTTTGAGAGCCTCGATGAGGGCGGCAATGTCTGGATTCACAGTCACGGCATGCTGAAGTTCGGACTTCCCGAGGTGGAAATGGAAGGGATTCCGGCCGAACTGGCCACTGCAGGCCGCAAGATGATTATCCTGGCCGGCAAGACCGTGATTGACGCGGGAGCGCGGGGCCTGGATTTCAATGCAGAGATGGACATTCCGCATACACCGTTTAACTTCAGGATGGAGGTCCGTGAAAAGGACGCGGAAGGCCATTTTCCTGCGGGCAGTGTAAGGATCCTTCCGTACATGCCACAGTACGATCCATACAGCCCTGATACCGCCAAACATGTACTGAGGATGCTCGCCGCGAAGTTCAGGAGCAGTGCCGAACTGGGCAGAAAGAGCGAGCCGGCCGCGACGCAGTTCTCGGAAGCCGGAATGGCTGACGCGGAAGAAAGGGCAGCGAAGGAAAGACTCCTGGAAGCTCACAGGAGAGCCCTGGCCGGATTGGCCGCATTCAAAAAGAGTTTTGAGGAGGCTGCCCCACCCACAGGGGACATTCATGCAGTGAAGATCGGCTTTCCTGTTCACGGCGACGACTACGAATGGATGTGGGTCTCCCTGGAGGCCTGGAGAGGCGCTTCCCTGGTCGGCCATCTGGAAAACAATCCGTTGCGGCGCAAAGATCTGCGCAAGGGCAGCACGGTACATGTGAGCGAGCGGGAAGTATTTGACTGGGCAATAGTGTCACGCGCGGGCACGTTGTTGAACGGTGCGTACACTGAAAAAGCCCAGCCCCCTCAATCCGATTGACTCATTCCACATCACGCTCGATGCCGGGGTCACCGGCAACGAGTCTTCCATATGGGCCGAGCGGCCGCGAACACACGTAGCAAATCTGAGGCGATACCGGTATAATTGTTCTGGGGCGGCACGCATTGGATTTTGCAGTGCGTCCAATTTGCACAGGAACTTACATGCCCGACCGGGCGCCGGGCACAACGAAGTATGAAAATGTCCGCAAAGTCGTGGGTCCCGTGCAGAATGCGGAATGCGGCAGCATTTCGCCGGATTCCGCACGTAGGGGCGCCGCATGCTGCGCCCTCTTGGATAGTCGGTGGAAGGCGAACCGTCAGGGTCATCCCGGCTCATCCATTTTCAGGTAAACCTCCTTAATCCGGTGGAAACCGGTCATTTGCTTTCTATGGCGCGGCAGAGGTCTTTCCAATGATCCTGGAAAAGATAGTAAATCTAATTGAAACCCAGGCGTCGCTGGTTTTGATGATTTCCTCCGAAGAAGAGCGCGCTGAACGCCTGGTTGCGACTGCGGCCCGGGAAGTCTTTGGTGAATCGGCCGATATGTACATGTGGTCATGCCTCAAAGGTCTCACCAAGGGGGAAGAAGCTCTCGACGGCTTGGACCCGGTCGCGGCATTGGGCAGTTTCGTCAAGACCCGAGACGATTACCCGCTCCTGTTCAAGGATCTTCATCTATTGCTGACAGACAACCCGCCCCTGATCAGGCAACTGAAGGACGCATCCCGGGTCCTGCGTCAGCGAAAGAAAGCGGTCTTCTTTGTGTGTCCGCACCTGAGGCTGCCCGATGAGTTGTATTCCATTTTCAAGGTGATGGAGATTCCGCTGCCACGATATGAGGAGCTTTCAATGCTCCTCGACGCCTGTATAGCGCTTGAACCGAAAGCGGAATCGCTCAAGGCCTCGGTTACCGACACTCTCAGAGGAGAGATGGTCCGCGCCGCGCAGGGATTCACTGCCAACGAAGCGGTGGAAGCCTTTCGAGGGGCCCTGATAGATCAGGAAGAGGTCTCCAGTCACGCCGTAGATCTGGTGCTCCGGGAGAAGCAGGCCCTTGTTGACAAGGGCGGTGTGCTGGAGTTTGTGAATCAGGAAACCGACACCTGGGAGATCGGGGGGCTTGAGAACCTGAGGAAATGGCTGGATGAAAGGGGCCGAGCATTTTCCCCGGAGGCTGCCGAGCACGGGCTGACGCCACCCAAGGGGATTCTGGCTATGGGTGTAAGCGGTTGTGGTAAGAGCCTCTGCGTGAAGGCCATAGCGTCTTACTGGAAGCTCCCCCTATTGAGGCTGGACATGGGCCGCATATACGACGGACTGGCCGGTCCGCCGGAGGAGGCCATGCGCAAGGCCATAGTCACCTCCGAGGCGGTCGCGCCTTGCGTGCTGTGGATAGACGAGATAGAGGCCGGGATCGCCAATCAGAACAAAAAGGCCGGTGGAGGAGAAGAAGCCCGCGTGCTCGCGCAGTTCCTTACTTGGATGCAGGAAAAGACCGCGCCCGTCTTTGTGGGAGCAACCGCGAACGAGGTGGAGGTCCTACCGCCCGAAGTGCTCCGAAAGGGCCGATTCGACGAGCTTTTCTATGTAGGACTTCCCGTGCACGAGGAACGTAAACATATCCTCTCCATCCACATGAAAAAGCGAAAAATCGACCCGGAACAGTTTGATATGGAATACCTCGCGGAATCGACTGAAGGACTCAACGGAGCTGAAATCGAGGAAGGTGTGGTCTCCGCCATCTATGCGAGCATGTCCGGGAACACGGAACTCACGGAACACATGCTGGCAAACTGTTTCAGAAACATCGTGCCCCTTTCCCGAACAATGCGGGAACGCATCGAAAAGATCGAGGCCTGGGCGCGTGACCGCGCTATGAAAGCCTCCCTGGACGAGTTTGACAGGTCGAGCTAGAATAGAAGATCATCCCGGGGAGGTCCGAGTTTCCAATCCTGTTCCAATCGCACAGACCGGTTCAGTTTTGCGTTTTTCGGATCACGACGCGATTTCTTCCGAGCTTCTTGGCCTCGAACAGGCCGTTGTCGGCCTCCTGAATCAGGTCCTCGACGGTCATGGTCCGGGCGTCGAATTCCGCGATTCCGGCCGTGCACGTGACGGAAAACGTTTCGGCTTCAGCCTCAAAGGATTTGTCTTTCAGGTCCGTTAGAATCCTTTCCATGCTCCTGTTCGCGCCGGAGGCCGGAGTGTGGGGAAAGGCAATCATGAACTCATCGCCGCCGTAGCGGCCCGCTAGGTCCGCGCTGCGCAACCCCTGTCTAACTATCTCCCCCAGAGTCACCAGCACACGGTCTCCAACCTGGTGACCATATCTGTCATTCACCTGTTTAAAGCGATCCAGGTCAAAGAGACACAAGCTCAGGGGGTGTGAGTAGCGTTTGGCCGTTTCACAGGCCGCTGCCAGCAAGTTCTTTATTTGACGTTGGTTCAGCAGGTCGGTCAGTGAATCGTGAGTGGCCTGGTGTTTGAGGTCGTCCTCCAACCGCTTGCGCTCCGTAATATCTCGACAGACAAGGATGCAACCGGTTATCAGGCCTTGGGCATTGAGCATGGGAGACACGGACTCAGAAAAGAAACCGTGCAATTTCTCCTCAGGGTACTCCATGAATCGTTCCCGACCGTCTTGCAACACTCTGTTGCAACGACAAAATGGCGGCGGTGAGTCCAACCCGTGGACCAGGCTATAGCAAGTTTTTCCTACAGCCTCTTGCTGGGAAAGACCCAATCTCTTGGCCATTGCCTTGTTGAGCCGAACGATCCGGTAGCTGTCGTCCAGGGTGGCAATGAGATCCGGTGCTGAATCGAAAGTCAACTCCCACTCGCTCTTTGCCTGTTTGATCACTTCCATGAGCAACAGTTGTCGTTTCTCGAGCGTCAAGTCTTCTACAAGGACGAGGATGAGTCTTGCGTCAGCAAGTCTGACCGCGCGAAAATGTGCGCGAGCCCAAATAGGTCTTTCGTCTATGATCAACTTGCCGGTCCAGGCCTTGGGTTTTCTTTCTTTGAAGATCGTTGCGATCAATGATGCGGCAGAATCCCCTGCCGTGGATTTGGGAAACAGATCGCGAAAGGGACTCCCTGCCAAATCCCGATAATTCCGGCTGATCCGGCCCCATGCCTCATTGGAAAAGGTTATGTTTCCTGAACGCTCAATCATCAACGCGGGAGTGGGCAGGGCCTGAAGCAATTTGCCGAAGGACGTCTGTTCAAATGCCCTCGCGTCGAAACTGCCGGAGACCGTCAGGTCTTGTCTGAAAACACCGGTGAGATCAATGGACTCGGACGTTTCATCGTGGGCCTCCAGCAGATCCGAAGTATTGCTGTCGTCTTCCAGTTCATCATTCCGAGGCGGCTCGTTATCAGACATGTATGTCCCGCTGAGAAAAAGTGTAAGATTTTGCTGTAGGCCGACAGGTACGACCGAACCACGCAAATCCGCCCCGCGAGGACCGCGGGGTTCCCAGACAGTTCCTCCAGTCCTCATTTCTCAAAAGGAGGCCTAGAGGAATTGCCCCGGGGACTAAAGTAACCGGATCCGCACCACCGGCAATTTCGCTGGACTACCGCTATATACCACTGTGTTGTCTCCCATGTCAATTCGGCCGCACAGAATCGAAGAGCCCATTGAATTTTTCGACGTCTTCTCTTATGCTCTGACACATCCCGAGTATCCCCTGCATGCCGGTTCTTGAGAAGCCTGGATACAAGGAAGCCGGAGGGCTTCGAGAACCACTATCAATGGGAGGGCCGCAGAAATCAGTATTCCCGATCACTCCCTGTGCCGGTCTTGTGCGCCGATAATCCAACGATGTCTGGATGCCCTGGGTTCCCGGCGAACCGATTCCATGACTCAAATCAAGAAGAATTATCGTCGGCTTGTCAAAAGGTACCATTCAGATTCAGAGGAGTTCGACTCCCTTACCGACAAATCCATGGAATTTGCCGAAGATCGGCTGATAGAGATTATCGGAGCGTACGACACGATTGAATCCTTTTTCAAGAACAGGGGAAAGGCCCGAAAACTGAAGATGTGTGCCCTCTGCGGAAGGTCAACGCGCCGTGAGGCCGCGGATACGGCTGTCGGGCAGGAACCGGGGGCCGAAAAGGAGGCGCCAAAACCGGTCCGTTTTTCCTTAAGGGCTCGCAAACATTTGGTGCGCGGCCTTGTGACAGCGATCATTATCGTAGGATTAGTCGTGGTTGCCGGAAAATACGTGTCCGAGCCCGACCCAATGTCGTCGTACTATGAACCGGATGAACATCTCGGGGATTTCATGGAGGAACCGATGCACCTCGGGCTTTCCTCAAGGTCTGCCGGGAACCGGTCCGAGAATCCCCTCATTGACCCGCTGAAAGACCTGTATGAGGAATGTCTTCGTGAGTGTGAGGATATGCGGAGCCCAGGTTCGGTCAACATTTTCTCAACATCTAAAGCCATGTGCAAGCAGCGCTGCCTTGAGGGCTATTCACTCCTGGGCGTCTACTAGCTTGAGGAAGGCCGCGATTCGCAGTCCGTACAGATGAGTATCGTGGCTTCCGAAAAAGGCCGAGCCGTCGGACAAGGCGATTGATGAGATCGGCCCACGGACATTGAGTCTGTTCACCACCTCTCCGGAATGTTTCTTGGCCGCGTAGAGGTATCCGTCCGCGCATCCGAACATCACAAATCCCCGGCCCACGCAAGGCTCGGTCACTAAATGAGCCCCCGCGTTGAAGCTCCACTTCTTGCGGCCGTCCATTATGCCCACTGAGTAGAGAACGCCTTCATTACTCCCGAAAAAAACGCGGCCAACGGCCGGCACTGGTGGAGTCACCACCTTACTCCCTGTGGCGAACCTCCATTTCTCCTTGCCGGTTTTCTTGTCCAGAGCGTAGATGTTCCCATCACCGCTTCCGAAAAAGACCATTCCCTCGGACGCGGTTGCTGCGCAACACACTTTTCCACCGGTGGCAAAACTCCACAGTTCCTCGCCGGTCTCCATATCAAGAGCGTACAGATGTTTGTCCTGACTCCCGACGTACACAAGCCCATCAGACGCGACCGGCGCCTCGGAAATCGGGGCTGTTGTGGGAAACACCCATCTGAGCTCGCCGGAGCGAATATTGACTCCGTAGAGGTTGCCGTCTTCACTTCCGAACACGACCATATCCCTGTGGGGCTCGGGCCGGAAAACCACGGAATCATAAGTCTTGAAGCTCCACAACAATTTGCCCTGGTCTTTGTCCAGGGCGTAGACCCTGCCGTTGTAGCTTCCGAAGAAGATCATCCCATCCTGTACCGCGGCAGACGATCGAACTATGTCGCCCACCCGAAAGCTCCATTTTTCCCTTCCGGTTCGTGCATCAACCGCGTAGAAGTACCCATCGTCGCTCCCCACAAAGACCGTTTCACCTTGGACAACGGGCTTCCCGGTTATGTTCGCGCCCGTTCTGAATTTCCATTGAATTTGGTCCGACAGGAAAAGACCGAACGCGTCATCCGACAGGGCTTCCTTGCCCTCAAGAATCGGCTCGGGCTCGGCGACCCGGTCCATGGTCCGGTAGTATCGGACCGAAGTGTAGCCTACGACAATCAGCGCCAGAGAAAGACACGCCACCCCGGCGGCACGGATCCTTTTGTCCGTTTTCCACAGCCTGAGAAGCTTTCGCAGATCAAGCCCTGCCGGCTCTTCGATCTCCGACTTCAAAGCGCCTGCCCTGGACATAGGTGGGGAGCATTTGATCTTAGCGACATCTCCGGACAACTCGGCGCACCGGCGGCAACGGGCCGCTCCTTCCGACAGAGTGGCCCCGCAATGCGGACATTTGGCGTTTGTCTTCATCTTAGCGAAAATACCTTTGCGCTATCTCTTTTGCGAAGTTGAGATCACAGGAGTACGGTTCCGTTCTAGGGCGCCACTGCCGGCTTGCCCAGCAGTGCTCTTCAGTACTCGCTTGATCGCACATCGGTATCAGCCGGCAGGGTAACACAACCGGACAAACCTGATTTGGGCTGTCATCGGTCTGCGCAAGGTCATGAGAGCCGGAACCGATACCGAATCGCCAAACCGAAGTATATAGTAGTTCTCGAAAGTTCTCACGGATATCGAGATTGTTTCGTGGTTTTACTCCTCACAATGACATCTTACGAGATCTTCCCGAATGCCTGAAGGGCGCCGTCTAATTCGCGATTCCGATCCAGGCGCAGCCGCGGACTGCTCGTTGACACAGACCTCGCTTGCGGCAAACCCGGATTACAATAATATTCGCAAAATACTATAAAAGTCCCCTTGACTTGAGCACGGCCCGCGGTGTTACGTATGGGGTGGTTTGGAGGGTCGCGCAGTACGCGTGGGGCGATTGAGCGAGCCCCGGACAGCTTACGTGGCATGACAGCTGTCGGTAACATGACGTTGAAATGCCTGCCCGGCTAGGGCCTCCCCTCCAAAGATGACTGGATTCTTAAGGCATTTTCAGAACCGGTTACCTCATCCGGGGCGCAGCCACGGACAAGCTGCCCCAAGATTTTCGTAGTTCGTTGTCCCTTATCAGGGTGATAGTTGGTATAAGTTGATCCAATGGGCAACTGGGATCCGACCACCGTCAAATGCTATTCAGGGTACAGGGCTGATGAAAGGCCCATGTCCTTTCGGATCCGCGACCGGGATCTCAGGGTGTTAAGGATACTGGATTCTCATCGTGATCCGGATCATTTCTATTTCAAGGTGCAAACCGATGACGGGGAACTCCACCTCCTGAAGCACGTTCAACAGGAAGACACCTGGATGGTGATGAAACTCAAGAACTCTGCGCCAAGAAAAGCCTAAACCATGAAAACCCATCTGGACTGCATACCATGCCTGATCAGGCATACCCTTGAGACGGTCGGACAGATCACGGACGACGAGGCTGTCCACGAAGAGGTTTTGCGCTCTGTGCTGCGGGAAACCGCGGAAATGGATTTGAGCGTGCCTCCTCCGATGATGGCGCAGGCCGCGTACCGACTCATGCGCCGCCTCACGGGAATCGAAGACCCTTACAAGGAATCCAAGGAGCGGTTCAACCGTCTCGCTCTCGCGCTTTACCCTCGACTCAAGAGAGTATGTGAACGATCCACCGACCCGGTGCAGACAGCGGTTCGCCTGGCAATCGCAGGAAATGTAATCGACCTGGGTCCCACTGCGAGTTTGGAGGATTCTCACATACGCGATGCCATTGAGGACGCGCTGGAAGCCCCTCTTCAGGGCTCGGACTTCGAGGAGTTTCGCAGGTCGGTGAATGCGGCAAAACGCATTCTCTATCTCGGTGACAACGCGGGCGAGATCGTGTTCGATCGTTTGCTGATCGAGAAGCTGCCATACAAGAACATCACGTTCGTAGTCAGGGGCGCTGCAATAATAAATGACGTTACGATCGCCGACGCCCGGTCCACCGGTATCGCGGACCTGGTCGAAGTGATCGACAACGGCTCCGACGCTCCGGGTACCATAGTGGATGACTGCTCTGCGGCTTTTCGACGCAGATTGGATGACGCGGACTTGATTATAGCCAAAGGACAGGGCAACTTCGAGACCCTGAACGCGGCTGACAAGACCGTCTATTACTTGCTCACCGTAAAGTGCCCCGTTGTGTCACGACACGTCGGTCGGGAGATCGGAAGCCTGATTCTCCTGCGTTCGTGAACCAAGAGCGCTTTCTCACCAATAACCTGAATTGCGGCGCACAACTACTGGAAGTTTAAGCGTCTTACATAGCGGGTCCAAATGTGGTACAATCATGTTTGAAACTCAACCTGTGGAGGCACGGATACTGAAACAGAAATCGACTCTGATTCGCGTATTAGATTACGTCGCCTACCTCGCGGTTCGATTCGCCGAGGAACTGGTGAACATCCTTCCGGAGCGCGGTGCTCTTGCCTTTGGCCGCTTTCTCGGACGGCTTGTTTACGTCCTTTTGCCGGATCGTCGAGAAGCCGCGCTCGATGGCCTGACCATAGCCTTTGGCAGGGAGAGATCGCGCCAATGGATTCTCAGGACTGCTCGCAAGAGCTTTGAACACCTCGGCACGAACGCGGTGGAGTTTTTCCGGATACGTCGCTGGAGTCCGGAGGAGAGAGCACGGAAAATCGTCATTGAAGGCAGGCTTCCGTTCAACCTGGCCATGGCTCCCGGGGCCCGTGGCATCTGCCTTGTCAGCTCGCATTTCGGCTTCTTTGAGATCATGGGGCCGGTGGCAAGGGAGATGCAAATGACCGGCCACGGCATCGTGACCGGGCTTCGCAATCCCCATCTCTCCGCCTACTTCTTCTCTCGAGGTGAGGGGACCGGATTCAAGGTTTATCCGCACAAGGGAATTGTCTATGAAATGATCCAGCGGCTCATAGACGGGGAGTTAGTGGGCTTTCTGGCGGATCAGCGAGGCGATGAGGAAAGGGGTATATTCGTCAATTTCTTCGGAACCAGGGCCCCCGCAAACGAGGTGTTCGCCAGATTCGTCATAGACGGACGCGCCGCTGTTTTGCCTGTCTGCCTCTATCGGGGCGATGACGGTCGCTATCACTGTGTATTCCTCGATGAGCCGCAGTTTGAGCTTACGGGCGACACAAAGACCGATCTCACCAATGTGAGCCAGTGCCTCCACGATCTCTTTGAACAATGGCTCAGATTCAAGCCGGAACAGGGATTTTGGCTTCACCGCAAGTGGAAGCGCAAGCGATCACGGAAATCCCGACGAAAAAGCCGGAAGAAGTAGCTGCGATCTCTTAGAAACTTCACCAACATATGATACCGTTTCGCCATGAAACATTGTCCAGGAGTGAGACCTCAACCAGTTTTCATAACCTGTAACGCGGCATTGGCTAGAAAGGCAGACCGGGACATACTGTGTTTCCGAGCATAAGCGTCAATGTCTCTAAGGATGACCTCTGAGATGGTGATATTTACGCGCTTGGTCTTAGCCTCTGATAATTGAACCAGAAAAGGAACAGCGTCTTCATTGTCGGCATCCGCCATTATGTCCTCAAGAGAAGTAGGTTCCGGGATTTCCTCTTCGTCTTCCAGCATTCCCTTGACATGAAATTGCAGTGCCTCCGGCGCTTCCTTGTAGGCCACGTCCAGGCTTTCCCCCCCCGTGATGCAACCGGGGAAGTCAGGAAAGTCCACTCCATAACTGCTGCCTTCTTCTTTCCGGAGTAGCGCTATATAGGTCTTCATTCTCAGCCTCCACGTGCTCAGACCGTCACCGGAGATCCAAACCGGATTGACGTCTGATGCTTGCAAGGGTTTTCTTGGAAATGTCCTTGACCGGGTGTTTGACCGTCACGCGGCCTTTTTGGTCGGATGCTTGAACTGGACATGAGATCCCTCTTGGTCAACCTTGTACCACCCGTCGGCTTTGAGTCTCTTCATGAGCTCACGGCTTTCCATAAGACCCATTATACACAGTTATACACATAATGGAAGATAAAGTTTATAATCCTTAAATCCGGACAGAAATCCGAGTTCCAAATCCGGGGACTCCATACTTAATTGCCGGAGTTCTTGCTCTCAGGTCTTGGCTTGTCCCTGCCCGTGCGTCGGTTTCAATTAAATGTACTACACAGAAGCTCATCGCGAGTCCGACAATCCCCCTGCAGGAAGAAGATCGGTCGTCTACGTCCCGTGGGTTCCGGCTGTATGAGACGCCAGAAACAACCGCTCCTGCGATGAGAACCGATTTGGGATGCCCGCTTCAGGAATTAAGTAAGGTGTCCCCGGAATTACACGCATAGCAGATCAGTTTACTCGAAATCAATCTCCAACGGCACATCCAGCCTGCCCGCTGTGGTCATCATTCGCTTCACGAGACGCCTAACCTCGGATGCTTCCTCATGGGGGGCCTCTACCCATAAGGCGTCGTGGATCATCATGACGATGCGGGCTTTCATGTTTCTACGGCAGAAGATCCTGTCAAGCCTCAAGAATGCGGTATTGGTCTGAAGTCGTCTGAGTGCTAAGGAGTGATTTACTTGATGAAATCGAAGAGTTCAGCCCAACGCCATAGTCGCTTGGAGACCGATCCGAAGTCACGACCCGTCCAACATGACGCGAGAAACTTGTTGGAGCACCCATGTGGCCTACATGTTGGCCTTTAGAATTCCACCAAGAACGAAGTGCTGGTTGCGTGGATCGGGCTCCGGCCGATCATCAATCCGCGTCCTTGCAGGCCATAGAAGGTGTTCGTTACTGCAAAGAATGCCTGGTCAAACCAGCCACCAGGTTGCCAGTACGCATACCGAGCTTGTAACGTGACCCCTTCCAAGAGCTTCCAGTTCAAGCCGGCGTTCGCCTCCCAGCCGATGAAGCTGTCATCCACGTACGGATTATAGGGTCCGGATCCGCCCCACATGAGGCGCTTCCATAACTGGGCCGCCCCTGCATTCTCGTTCCCGGGGAATCCATTCGACACCTGGTCGGCCCCGTACCAGTTCCCGGTTCCGAATTGTCCGGCCCAATATCCGTTGCGCTCAAGTCGCTCCGCCCACAGATAGGATCCCCAGATATTCAGGTTCGCCGCCACCGCATAGTCGATGCGGCAGGCAAAGGCTCTAGCGTCAGTCATTTGTCCCGTGCCGTCCGGATTGGCCGAGTTCCCGAACCAGTTATTCAGATTGGGGTTTCCAAGCGTGCCCCCGCCGAACGTGTGGAACATCAAAAAATTGTAGGGCTCCAGCGCCTGGTAATTGATGGGAAACGCGGCATATACCTTGGTCGGGTTCTGGTCTCTCGTACCTCGATCGGGTCCGGAAGCCTGAGCCCACATGAAAGACAGTTTGGCGGGACCGATCATGCCGCCGGTCTCAACGAACGCATGATATCCTTCCGTATACGTGGGATGGTTGAATTCGTACATTTGTGCGTTGATCCGGTGATCGCCGTTCTCCCACGCATACTCGGCGTTGAAGAAGAACCTGCCGTTAAAATACCTCGTCCACACTAGAACTTGATACCAATCATAATCCCGCGATCCAATGGGATGATGCTTATCTGCATCGCGGATGTGCTGACGTTCGCTGAAGGCCCCGACGCCCAGTTCAACCGGACCCTGGCTATACTTGACCGCCTCGCCAACATACCATAGGCTTTGTACGTTCGGATCCGGCGTTTGCCAATAGGCCTGCCACAGTTCCTCCCCTAGCTTGTCCTGGCGAAGCCGGTACGGACCGACGCGCTGTCGGAACGGAAATACGTATGCGTGAAACGACAGAGGACCGTAAGGCACGACCAAGGAAATGGAGTCGTTCCGAGTGTTGGTTCCGTACGTCGCTCCGGTGCCCAGCGGAAAACCCCGTGTGCCGAAGGTGAGCAATCCTATGGGCAATTGGATCGACGCTTTCATCTGCTCGACACTTGGGATGGCCGCGGTATTGTACGTGCCGGCGCTCGATGAAACCGTGTAGTATCGTTCAAATGGGGGGAGGCCCGGATACAGGATTTGGTACCTCGGCACGGTTGGATCGAAGGGTTGGCCGGTAGTTGTAAGAATTTGTTGCCGCGACTGACCGAAGGCGTACCGGTATCCGCCGAAGTTCACCCGGGCCGAGAGGTTGACCCCTCTCAGAATCTTGAAGCTCAGGTCGAACGTCATTCGCATGTCGGCATTGTGGGCGTCGCAGTCGGCATCGGCAAAGCCGTTTCGGACCAGGGAAACTGCAGAGGGGTCTCGGCCGTTTCCCTGCGGATTCCGAACCACAGGAGCTCCGGCGCTGTAAATACCGGGTCCTGCTAAGCCAATGGGAATCCCCTGGCCCGATGCAACATCCGTACCCACGGCATCGGCGTTCCCGAAAAGGTCTTTCGGGCCTATCCGTGACCAGTATCGCATCCGGTATTCGAATTCCGTTTTCAAAGTGAATTCCCAAGCGAACGCGGACGGAACAAAAGCACTCAGAATCAGCGTGCCCAACAGACCAACAGCGATTCTCTTCATCAGCAACCTCACTGGTCTTCATACTCCGCTCGGATCATCTGCCCAATTGTTTCCTGCAGAGCCTACCAGAAATATATTCGTGCTGTCAAACCATGCTCCGTGACGCGCAGTTAGTTCAGACTCCTGCCCGGGGCTCCTCGCCGAAACAAGCGCTTACGAAGGACTTTCTCGACGTGCTTGACACGACCCCCCTGAACGGATACTCCTTGACATATCGTTTGAACAGGCAGCCGACGCGTTCGGTGAGCACTGGATGTGTGATTTTGCCCCCAAAGTGTATCCGGGGTATCTCAGCCAAGCCAAAAGTGCAAAGGATCTCATTGTCTTCCTGCCCAAGCTTCACGAATACGTAACAGAGAATGTCCCGGATGCTCATCCACCGAAGTTTGAACTCAGATGGGAGGACGACAAGACGCTGATCATGACATACATATCTCAAAGACCTTTGATAGATTTCGCTGTAGGTTTGTTAAGAGGAATCGGCAAGTACTATGGGGAGGCGCTCGAAGTGACAAAGCATGGGGACCGTGACATGAAGGTGCAGTTCTTGACCGCAGATAATTAGCCGGAATGATATAGCGATTCTCAGAAGTGTGCGCGAATTGAGTCATGGGTGCCGGCTCGTCATGATGCGCTGTGCCATTTCGTAGGAACATTCGAGAACTGTTGATGAACGATCATCACAAAAATGCGACAACGTAGCATAACAATGCCCTTATCCGCGCCGGGCGACCGGCATTCCTACCGCGACCGTACAGGACAAAAGGCAATTGACACCCCATCCCCAATCAGGTAAGGATTAGATATGGGCACACAAGATTCAGATCTCAGGTTCCTCATGGGGAACGAGGCCATCGGCAGGGGCTTGATCGAGGCGGGGTGCAGTGTGGCGGCAGCCTATCCCGGCACTCCTTCCTCGGAAGTACTGGAATCCCTTGTCCGGTGGAAGAAGGAACTGGACCACCCCATCTACGTGGAATGGTCCGTAAACGAGAAGATTGCCTTTGAGGTTGCGTACGGAGCCTCTTTAGCCGGCGTGCGTTCTGTTGCCATCATGAAAATGGTGGGATTGAACGTGGCCTCTGATCCTTTTCTGAGCGCCGCGTACCTGGGGGTTCGAGGCGGGCTGGTGGTGGTGGTCGCAGACGACCCGGGTCCGCATTCGAGCCAGACCGAGCAGGACAGCCGCTTCTTCGCCTGGTTCGGCAAAGTGCCGGTGCTGGACCCCGGGACTCCCGCCGAGGCCCGGGATATGGCTGTACGAGCCTTTGAACTCTCGGAAAAGTATCAGGTCCCTGTGCTGCTGCGTCCCTGCTTGAGAGTCTGCCATGCTCGACAAAACGTTGCATTGGCGCCCCCCCAGGAGCCCAAGAACGTGGGGGCCTTTGAAAAGAATTGGACTCGCTGGGCTGCCACTCCCAAGTTCAGGTTTGTTCTTCACGGTGAACTCAACGAGAAACTCGCCAATATGCGAAAGGATGAACCGGAGTCCAGGCCTGCCCTGATTTCAAAGGGGAACGGAAATTCGCGTGCCGTGATAACCTCCGGGTCGGTTTCTTCCCATGTCCGCGACGTCATCGCGTCGGACGAGCGATTGGGCTCGGTGGATGTTTACAAGGTGGGCATTCCCTTCCCGGCCGACGCGGAAGCGCTCCAGGAGATTGTGGATTCACACGACGAAACCCTGTTCGTGGAAGAAACCTATCCGGTGCTGGAACTCCAGCTTAGTGACAGGCGAAAGGTCAGAGGCAGGCTCGCTGGTCATGTTCCGCCTCAGGGGGAACTCATTCCCGAAATAGTGGAGGACCTGATCCTTTCCTTGGTCGGTGAAGAGCCGGCTCAGCGGGAAGCCCCGAAAGTGAAGCCCAGGCGTCCGTCACTATGCGCGGGCTGTCCACACAGGCCTGCTTTCTTTATGACCCGCAAGATATTTGAGGACGCGGTATACACCGGGGACATAGGCTGTTACACCCTCGGCGTGAACATGGGCGCGGTGGACACGTGCCTCTGCATGGGCGCATCTATTGGCATGGCCGGCGGCTTTTCTCGTATTTCCGGCCCGGACGGTCCGGCTGGCGTGGTGGCCACAGTGGGGGATTCAACCTTCTATCACGCGGGCGTGCCGGCCCTGATAAACGCGGTCCACACCAGGGCCCCCTTTGTGATGATGATCATGGATAACAACATAACGGCCATGACCGGCGGGCAGCCCACGCCCGCTCACGATTACCTGGCGGACGGGGCCCCGGGCAATGCAGTGAACATGGAAAAACTGGTTCGGGGATGCGGAGTTGACTTTGTGGAGGTGGTAGACCCGTACGACTATGAAGCCCTCGACACTGTCCTCCGGAAGGCCAAGTCTTACACCTTTGAAGAGAACAAGGGTGTCTCCGTTGTTATCACACGGCGAGCTTGCGTGCGCGCCCCGGGAGTTGAAGTCTCCGACAAGAAATTTGGAATCGGAGAAGATTGCGACCTGTGTATGAGTTGCGTGCGAGACCTGGAATGTCCCGCTATCTACTATGTAAAAGGCGAAAAGAGGATGGACATCGACGATGATTCGTGTACGGGATGCGGATTCTGCGTACACATCTGTCCTGTTGAGGCAATTCAGGCAAAGGCTTGATTTGTGGAGTCTCGTTTGATGAGTGGAACCGGGACACGGAGGATTTGAGGCAAATCTCTCGCGTCCCGCGCAGCCACGCAGAAAGGCGTCAAAATGGTTGAGATGATACTGTGCGGCAGAGGAGGGCAGGGCATTGTTTTCCTGACCCGCCAGCTGGGAGAGATAATCACCGCCAAGGGCCTGGGCGTGCTTTCGTCCGAAACACACGGCATGGCCGTACGAGGAGGATCCATAAACAGTCATTTGAGGATCGGGCCTTTCTCGTCGTCGCTGGTGCGTCAGGGGCATGCCGACTTTCTGCTGTCCCTGGATCCTGGAGAAACCAGGAACAACATCCATTATTTGAAGCCCGGCGGCCTGATCATGGAGAACTCTCCCGAACCGGATGAAACGGGAATAAGACGAATCGACGCAGCCCGTCTGGCCAGAGAGCTTGGCCAGGTGCAGTTGGAAAACGTGGTGCTTCTCGGATTCGCCTCCCAACTGGACGGCTTTCCGGTCTCCGCGGAAGAGATCCGAACTCAGCTTTCAAAGCATCCCAAGGAGGCGGTGCGGCAGATGAATCTGCGCGCATTGCAGGCGGGCCTGGAGTACGCCGCCTAGTAGGGAAGGGCAAAGTCCACTTGACCTTGAGGCCCCGACGTCGTAGGCTGACAAAAGGGTAGGCAGGAGGCGATGTGGGGATAGAGAACACACTTCTGGAATTGGCGGATAGAATCCTCGATTTTGACGAGGCTTCCCTTGTTCAGCTCCAGGAAAAATATTTGAAGAAAGTGTCGGACTTCGCCCCCTCCCGGGAATGGGAAAGGGCTATTGTGGTATATTTCATGATCAATTCGGTGCGGGTGAAAAACAGGATCTTCAACGAAAAGGTGAAGGGCCCTTTGCCGCCGGAACCTACTAAGTCAGCGAAAAACTTCCTGAAAGTGGTAAAATAGCGGGATGACTTGTGTGGCTGTGTGGAAATTTGCCACATGTGGTTGAGATCATGGATTTAATAAAATTCGTGGAACTTTTTTGCTACTTGATTTTCTTACAAAAAAAAGTATAATATAGATGCTGGCGCCCGAATAGCATCGAGGGACCGGAAAACACGGACTGAGCAATTTTTGTCCCCTCCGAAATCAGGAGGGGATAGCGTCGCAGGGTGCCATACCGGAAGGAGAATCGTGATGCTCAAAAAGAATATAATGCTGGCGGTTACTGCCATGGCGCTGCTGTTCTTGGCCCTTCCTGCGATGGGACAATCGAACCAGGGGCTTAATCCACAAGCGTCCTACGGCGGTTCTTCGCTCTTTCAGTCGTCGCCCCAGACCAGAGCTTACTACCCGTACTGGAACAGCTATCTTGACAACTTGCAACAGGAAGGCGGGTATCAGGCTGTAACCGGCAACTACGGCAACTCCATGCCTGTAACAAGCTACTACCCCTCGCGGGCGTCAAGTACTGCCACGACTCCTCAGGCCACGACCCCCAACTCCAATATGTACTACAATCCCTCGGAGTACTATCAGCACTACCCGAACCAAAGACCGCCGGGTCAACAGACCTATCAGCCTCCCAATCAGGGCGCTCAATATCAGCCGCCTACTCCGGCCCCGCAACCCTCCGCGAGAACGGCCCCCCGGCCAAGGCCAAGCGCGAAAAGGAAGCGTTCAAACGCTCGTGAGGAACCTTATCCGAGCAGGCAGCAGATCACTGCGGAGCAACAAGCTTATGTGCAGTTGGTTGCTCGAACTCAGCAGCAGGCTCAGATGCCGCAGCAGGGCTATCAGAGGCAACAGGCCGGTCAGCAGGCATACTATCAGCAACAGCAGCAGCAACAGCTACAGCAGCAACAGCAGCAAGCCGCCCCGCAGCAGCAACAGGCCGCCCCACAACAGCCGGCCTACAGCGAGGATCCCCTCGTGCGGCGCGCTCAGCAAGAAGCTTACGAGAGAGCAGTGGCCCGGCAACGGGCTATGGAGCAGTCCGCAAAACAGCAGGCAGCCATGCAGGAGATGCAGCAGGCCCAGCAAATGTACGAAACCGCCCAAGGCAAGGTGCGAGAGCAGGAAGAAAGACAGCAGGCCATGCAAAAGGAATTCCGTCGAAAGGCCACCAACGAGGCATATGAAGGCCTGAGAGCGGCTCAAAAGAGGTACTACGACCTCATGGGCGTTTCCGACGAGAGTGGTCGGCCGCCCCAGGAGAATTACGCCGCACAAGCCCCGCCCCGGGCCGGCCCTCCTCCTGGATACCAGCCGGGGCAGCCGCCAATGGGAGCACGGGCAACCTATGGCCCGCCCGCCGGGGTAAATACCGGAGCGCGGCCTCCGGTGACCACGGCGCCCCAACAGGTGCAGCCCACCCAAGCGACCCCGCTGTACGCTCAACAGCAACCTCAACAGCAAGCGCCTCAGCAACAGCAGTCTTCAGGAGGCCTGTGGTCCACGTTAAAGTCGGTCTTTTCCGGGCCCACATATACGGGTAATCAACGTGGGATGTTCAGCAACCAACGAACCTCTCAAGAGTCATCCTATTAGGCTCCGGGAAGCCTGACGTACATACGAAGGCCCGGCCGTTCGGCCGGGCCTTTTTATGTACTCATACCAACTTACATGCCTAGAAACAGAGGCACAACGAAGCATGAAGATGTCCGCAAAGTCGTGGTTCCCGGCCGTAGGGGCTACGCATGCGTCGCCCTCTTGGATAGTTGGTGCAAGGCGGAGCGTCAGGGTCATCCCGGGTCATCTATTTTCAGGTAGTCTGACATGCCCGGCCGGGCACCGGGCACAACGAAGCATGAAAATGCCGGGACTGCCGCGGGCGCCGTTCGGGGCGACCCGCGGAAGGGAAGCCGGGGCATTACCCCGTTGTTTCCGCGTCCTGTTGACGGTAGGTCTGTTGAATAATGTCATTCAGGTACCGTTCCGGGTCGTCAATGGCCTCCTTGGGAATGGTGAACTCCGGATCTCCGGTGCGTTCCAAGACCAGCTTCAGACCGTGGTGATAATTCTGGAATATCTTCCTGCACAGGGTCAGGGCCTCCTCTGAGCCGCCGAGCACCAGCCTCATCAACTCCTGGAGCGCTTCTTCGCCGAAGCGTATCTTGAGGCCGTAGAGTTTGTCGAATTCAGCCTCAAAGTCATGGATCTCCTGTTCAATTTTCAGGAAGCGTCCCAGCATGGTCTCAGGAGCTATTCCCAGTTTCATGGAGGCGTTCACAACGGTTTCCAGTCCCCAATCGGGCAGCGACTGCCATTGTTCGTCTACGGACTCCGCTTTCCTGGATCTAAGCTCTTTGACAAGGTCAGCCCGTTCCTGCTCGTGAGTTTCATCGAAGGCCTCTTGACGCAGCGGATGATTCTCGTCAGCCTCGATTTCCTTGAGCAACCGCCTCGGGTCGGCAACCACTTCCCCGGTTACCGCAAAGCGCCCAACCTCGGTCGACGGGAGTGTTCTTTCAAAGCCCACCAGGATTTTTTCCATTACGCTGACGAGCGCTCTAGCGCCGGTCTTCTCCTCGTGTGCCATGTTGGCGATCGCGGCGAGCGCATCGTCGGCAAATGTCACATCAATGCCGTAAGATTTGAAGTCCTGCTTTTTCGCGGTGACCACGGAGGAGTATCTGTTCTTGAGGATTTTGAACAAATCGTCCTCGTCCAGGTCCTCCAGCACCGCGACTACAGGGAGTCGACCCACAAATTCCGATTCAAAACCGTACTGCATCAGGTCTTCGGATTTGACTTCCCGGAGCAGGTCGCTCCGATTCTCCTTTTCTTTGAGGGACGCCCCGAATCCGAGGCCCGCCTTTGACATTCTCTTGGACACTATTTCATCGAGTTCATTGAACGCGCCCGACACGATGAACAGGATGTCCCGGGTGTTGATGGTCCGTTTCAGTCGTTTGCCGGTCTTCTGGAAATGGGCCGCGGCCTCCATCATGGAGACCGGGTCGTGGGCCACCTTCAGGTCCACCTCAGTTTCCTCCATCGGCTTGAGGAGATTTCTCTGAACTCCGGCGCGGGAAACGTCCAGACCGATGATGTTTCCTGAGGAAGCTATCTTGTCGATTTCATCCACATAGATGATGCCGCACTGGGCCTTCTCTATGTCCCCGTCCGCGGCCTGGACCAGATCCCTGACCAGGTCCTCCACATCACCGCCGACGTAACCGGTTTCGCTGAATTTCGTCGCGTCCCCTTTCACAAACGGGACACCGAGCTTTCTTGCTATCAGCTTTATGAGGTATGTTTTCCCCACCCCAGTGGGTCCGATGAGAATAATATTGCTCTTTATTCTGCCGATTCCACTTTCGGGTTCAAGGTCTCCCTGTTCCTGGAAATACCGAATCCTATTGAAGTGCGTACAGATTTTGGTGGCCAGGATCTCCTTGGCGGTGTCTTGACGGATCACGAACCGATCCAAGTACGCGTGAAGCTCCTCAGGCTTCATATCAAAGCGGATGCCGGTGGGATCCCCTTCGGTTACTTCATCCTCGCCGCCGGTTTCCAAGGCCCCGGGCCATGGACCGATCTGAGTCCCCATAACACGTATCCTATTCCCGTATTTCTCGGCCAGAAAATCATTGATCTCCCTTTCCACTTCTTTTGGATCCGGAAAATCCGATCCTCGGGTCTCATCCTCATTATTCATCATACACAACCTTTCTCACGCATCTTGGGCCGACATCATCGGCCGGTTTCTGTACATATAATTCCTCATACGGACGCAGTCAATCCCATGCTGGATGACACCGAGACATGCCCTTTGGTTCCGAGATGCTTGGATGGGGCCTTGGTCGGGGGGCGCGCAGTGTCTGGACGAACTCCCTGAACGCCCATCAGGAGCCGCCCGTACACGTCAGGTTGGTCTGGTCCTTCCCTTGGCATCATTGGGAATCCATGTTCCATCCGGATCGAGGAATTCATGCGGTTTGAAGCGGGCCTTGTAGTTCATGGCCGGACAATCCGCCACGTAGTACCCCAGGTAGTAGTGGGCAACGGCCTTGTCCCTGCAATACAGAATCTCCTTGATAGCCGAGAAACTTCCAGGGCTCCGGGACGAGAATTCCGGATCAAAGTACGTGTATACGCTGGAGAGGGATCTGGAACAAAGGTCCAATATGCCCACTGCCATCAAACGTCCCTTTAAACGGTATTCGAATTCCAGGGTGTTGACCGCGGTGCAATAGAGGAACCGGTGGAAATCCTCGAGAGAAGAGTTGTCTATAGTATTGTGCTGGCATGTCAGGTAATTTACATAGACACGGTGCTTTTCCTCAGTCATTTTGGGCGCCCCGATCCTGATCCGCACATCCTGGTTGTTTTTCAGTATTCGTCGGTACGATTTCTTCAGCCGGAACCGAGTCACAGGAACCCGAATGGAACGGCACGCACGGCACGATCTGCACACCGGTCGGTAGAAATAGGGGCCTGACCGCCGAAATCCATGGTCCATGAAATCGTGATAGAGTTCGGAAGGAAATTCGTCCGCGCGAAACGCCTCCTCACGAGCCTCCCGGCCCGGAAGATACGGGCAGGGATGAGGTTCTCCGGTGATAAGAAAATCCAGTGGAATAACTCCGAACAAGGGGGAGACAATCACCCTGGTTTTCGTTTTCATGGATTCCATTTGCGTGTCCGGTCCGCTCATCGCTCGATCATCTCACCTTGGTAGCCGACCACATTCCAAGAAGACGGACATTTTCATGCCGGGAATGGATGCGCTGGGGAGTCCTCCGCGTTCCGGCCTAGACCGACTATCCAAGAGGGCGACGCATGCGTAGCCCCTACGCCCGGGACCCACAACTCTGCGGACATTCCAATACACCCGTGTGCCCGTCTTCGGGCAGTACGTCAGCTCATCCTCCTCAGCAACTGGTTCCCCGCGGTGAGCAGCGGATCCCAAACCGGTGAGAACGGTGGGGCGTAAGCCATGTCGCATTGCACAAAATCCGCCACGCTCATTCCCGCGTGCAAGGCCACCGCGACCGCGTCTATCCGGTGGGCTACGCCTTCCTTACCTACCATCTGAGTCCCGAGCAGCCTACCTGTTTTCCGGTCTCCGATCATGTTGACGTGAATCGTTTGATTCCCGGGATGAGAGTGCGCGCGGGAGCGTGTTTTGACGCTGTTCTCAACCGGGTCAAAGCCCGCGTCCCGGGCTTCTTCGAGGGTCAGGCCCGCGCGGGCTACCTCCAGATCCATTACCTTGAACACCGCGGTTCCCACTATTCCGGGAAGCTCCACCTTAATCCCTGTGACGTTGTCGGCCACAGCCCATCCCGCCCTGTTGGCTCGCAGGGCAAGAGGTACCCAGACCCGCCGGCCCGTGATTACGTTAAACGTGTCCGCGCAGTCTCCTGCGGCATAAATGTCGGGGTCTGACGTGCGAAGAGTCTTGTCCACAGCTATCGCGGCCCCGGGTCCCAGTTCCAGGCCTGCGTCCGCTGCAATCTCGGAGTTGGGCCTCAGACCTACTCCCATAAGGACCATGTCAACCGAAAGCTCATTTCCGTTACCAATGTGGGCTTTCAGCCCGTGGCCGGAAGATTGCTGTTCGATCTTGGCGACACCCGATCCGAAATGGAGGGTCACGCCTTTGTCTTCAAGCTCAGCCTTGATAAGGTCGGACATGGGCTCCGGCATCCAAGGGAGCAGCCTCGGCCTGATCTTCGCCATCTCAGTGCGTACCCCAATAGCGTGAAGGGCCTCTGCCATCTCCAGACCGATGTATCCCATACCTAGGATAAGAGCATGCCTCACACCCTGCCGGGCCATGTAATCCTTCAGTCTACGGCCGTCGCCCAGGGTCTTGAGGGCCATGACTCCCGGGAGATCCTTGCCGGACACATCCACGATGATGGGACGTCCGCCAGTGGCAATGGCAAGCTTGTCGTATGCTATTTCAAAGCCTTCCCCTTGGGAGGTTGTTCCCACAACTTTCTTGTTTTCACGATCTATCGCTTCCGCGGAATGTCCCAAGCGCAGGTCAATGTTCTGCTTGTCCCGGAAAACCTCGGCCCGCCGGACCACAAGGTCATCCATTGATCGGTTCGGATCCGCGACGTTGTAAGGCATTCCACACGCTGAATAAGAAACGTCGTTGGTCTGTTCGAGCACCACGACTTCCATGTCAGGATCGTTTCGTTTTCCCCGCGACGCGGCGCTCATGCCGGCCGCATTAGCTCCGATTATCACAAACCTCATAGGCATTCCTTCCTTGAAAGAGGGGACATTTTCGCCCCATAAACCGATCTCCAGGCTTCCCGGCTAACCATGCCCGAGACCAAATCATTATAGACCACCAGTATGCCCGTAAAAAGCGCGAAGTGAAGGATTCAGGATTCATTACGATCAGCCGCGCCCCAACACTCTGCCCCTACGCCTAGGCCCATACGTAGGGGCAGACCCCTGTTCGAATCAAGGGCAGGCTCTATCGAATTCAAGCTTGGAAGAAATGAATTGAGTATGGTGTCCCCGGAATTTACAGGGACAGAATCCTTTCCTCAAAACAGTCCCGGAGGGACTCCTGATAGTAGCCCCGGAATTCATTCCGGGGTACCCGTCCTCACAAGACAAAATCCGAGTCCCGGAGGGACGACTGAAGCCATCGGAATCCGCTCTGGTAACCATCCACCGCGACGAGAATAATCTCCTGAAATCACCACGCCGGATGTCCGGCCTTTCAGGTTGAGCCTCGTGATCTCAGACCTTTATCGCGATCGCTGTGACCGCTTACCATTTACTTGTTGACAATCAGGTGTCCGACCCTCTACCAATATTACAGCGAGGAAGCCGTCCGGTTAGTGTATCCGGAGCCTATGGACCCCCGCGAACAAAAGTCTCAGGCCGTGAGGAGCGAAAATTGGACTACCTGTTGACCGACGAACAAAAGATGGTACGGGAAATGGTCGCGAAATTTGCGGACAATGAGTTGAAACCCATAGCCGACCGCCTGGATAGGGAACACACTCATTCGCCGGAAGTGCTCGCGGCCCTTGGGGAGATGGGAGTGCTGGGGGTGGCCGTACCCGAGGAATACGGCGGTGGTGGTATGGATTATGTTTCCTATGCCTTGGCCGTTTCGGAGATATCCCGCGGTTGTGGAGGCACCGGAACCATCGTAGCGGCTCACAATTCGCTGTACTGTTATCCTGTGCTCAAATTCGGGAATGAGGAACAGAAGAAGAGATATCTGGTTCCGGCCGCATCGGGACAGTCAGTGGGGTGTTATGCCCTGACCGAAGCCGACGCGGGCAGCGACCCCGCTGCCATGAGAACCACAGCGCGTCTGGACGGTGACTCCTGGATCATCAATGGTGAAAAGAAATTCATCACCAACGGCAACATCGCGGATTATTGTGTGTTTGCCGCAACAACGGATAGATCCAAGGGTTACAAGGGAATCAGCCAATTCGTGTGTGATCTGCGTGAGACTCCCGGTTTCAAAGTCGGCCGAATTGAGGAGAAAATGGGAATCAACGCGTCGGGCACCTCGGAACTGGTCTTTGAAGATGCGAAGGTACCCAAAGAGAATCTCCTGGGAGAGCTTGGTTCCGGGTTGAAGCAAATGCTGGCGACCCTGGACAGCGGCCGCATAAGCATAGCTTCGCAGGCGTTGGGCATAGGAAGAGCGGTGCTGGAAGACTCCCTCGAATATGCAAAGACCCGCGAGCAGTTCGGCAAACCGATCAGCGAATTTCAGGCGATCCAATGGAAGCTCGCGGACATGGGCACGCAGCTGGATGCCGCGGAGTTACTCATCTGGCGAGCCGCGGTCCTGGAGGATCGGGGCCTTCCGTTTGAGAAGGAGGCGGCCATGGCCAAGTTGTACGCATCCGATGTGGCCATGAACGCTGCAATAGAAGGTGTGCAGATACTTGGCGGATACGGCTATTGCCGGGACTATCCTATGGAACGTCACATGCGGGACGTGAAGATCACCCAGATTTACGAGGGGACAAATGAGATCATGAGACTGGTCATAGCTCGTAATCTGCTGGGGAAGAGAAAATAGGTAATTGTTCACCGGGCTTGAAGCGGTTCTGCGCCTCCAAACCTCCCCCATACGTTACTCCGGGAGCTTGTACGGTGAACGGTTACGAAAATAGGTCCCGCGTGAATGTTTGCGGGATCAATGTTCCGGGTCGGGACAGCCGGCAATCCTATGCACTTAACCTGAATTATTGAGGAAAATCATTGCTCGCGGAAAAGATCATCCAGGGCGACGTCCGAGCCACGGCCCGGCTCATCAGGCGCATAGACGATGGAGATCGGGAAGCTATCCCGGAGTTGCGCGTTCTTTACCGACACGCGGGGAACGCTCACATACTTGGGTTTACAGGCTCGCCCGGGGTTGGGAAATCCACACTGGTGGATCGCATTATCGGGAAGTTCAGAGAGGACGGCAAGACCGTCGGGGTCCTTGCTGTGGATCCCACCAGCCCATTCACCGGCGGCGCCATACTCGGGGACCGGGTCAGAATGCAAAAGCACTTCACCGATGAGGGTGTTTTCATTCGATCCCTGGCCACTCGTGGATCATTCGGCGGCCTGACCCGGTCCACCGCGGACGCCATAATCGTCCTGGATGCAATGGGCATGGACGTGGTGATCGTGGAGACGGTGGGGGTAGGGCAGGATGAGGTGGACATCGTTCACAATGCTCATACCACGGTGATGGTTACAATACCGGGAATGGGAGACGACATACAAGCCATAAAAGCAGGTCTCATGGAGATAGGCGATCTGTTTGTAGTGAACAAGGCGGACAGAGAAGGCGCGGACAAAACCGTGCGTGAGATCAAGTTCATGTTGCACATGTCCGCGGATCGCCACGAGCAGCACGGATGGGAGCCGCCTGTCATAGAGACCGTGGCAATTCGGGAGAGCGGCGTGGATGACCTCTATAAGGCGGTCCTGGACCACCGTCGCCATTTTCTGGAGAGCGGACAAGAGATTGCCAAGCGCCTGGCCGAGAACAGAGCAAGAAAGCAGGTCCTGGATCTGCTGCGCGATAATCTTATGGAAGCAGCCCTCGAAAAGCTCGGTGGGCATGAAGCCCTGGAAGAAATCGTCCAAAGAATCGTGACCGGGAAAGAGGACCCGTACGGGGCGTGCTTCGACGTGGTGGACAGACTAATAGGAGGAACGAAACGTTGAGTTCCTGGAAGTCCCTCCGCAAGATGGAGATGGATCCGCTGTGGCTCATGAGGATCTTCACCATCATCCCGGTGGTGCTCATATTGGTGGCCGGCGCTGGTGCGCTTTGGATGTACTTCTTTGTGTCGTCTCTGCTGCCCGAGAGTCAGACCCGTGTGGATTTGCCCGGGCTCGCGGCGGATGTCCGGGTGGTCCGTGATCGACACGGAGTGCCGGGGATCATCGGAGAAAAGGAAGAGGATCTGGCCATGGTCCTTGGGTACGTGATGGCCCAGGATCGACTCTGGCAGATGGATTTCCTCCGAAGGGCCGCACAAGGACGCCTTGCCGAGATCTTCGGTTCCGCACACATTGAAGCGGATCACCTTATGAGAACTGTTGGAGCCGGCGCGGATGCGGACGTGTATCCGGGCCGGCTCGGGGAACCGGACCGGAAATGGCTGGAGGAATTCGTAAAGGGGATAAACAGATATATATCGAGTCATTCCGGTAAGCTTCCAGTGGAGTTCTCTTTCCTGGAGTACCGGCCCGATCCTTTTTCCCCAAAGGACATAATGGCCATCTTCAGCGCAATGGCCTGGGAAAGCTCCCTCGCGTCCCGCGTGGACCCTGTGATGACGAGCCTGCTATGCCGTCTTGGGAATAAGCGCGCCCGGCTGCTCTTTCCCACAGATCCGGCGGTTTCGTCGGGTTACGCGCCTTCAGGTCTCAAGGGTTGGGTCCCCGGTGGAACCCTGTTTAGCCGGCCTGCCGATCCACCAAACCGGTTGCGGATACCCGGTCTCCGAGGCGGGGCCGCCTGGGCGGTCGGGGGACTGAGGAGCCGGAGCGGGCGGCCCCTGGCATGCTGGAACATCTATCAAACCCTAACAGCGCCCCGGTTCTGGTACAGGGCGAGACTGGTCGCGGGTGATTTTCATCTCTCGGGGGCTTTCATTCCGGGGACGCCCGTGGCATTCGTGGGCAGCAATGAGCGGATCAGTTGGGGATCTGTTTCGTCGCCGGTAGATGACGCGGATCTGTTCCTGGAATCAGTCGATTCAGATGCGCCAAGGCGGTACTGGCGGGTGGACCGCTGGCACAAAGTTCGGGTCAGGAAGGAAAAGTACCGCGTCAGGGGAGCTTCATCGGTTGCAAGGACCATTTTGCTGACGGAGACCGGCCCCCTGGTATCAAACGCGGCCAACGGCAAGGCGCTGTCGCTAAAATGGACAGGCGCCGATGGTTCCGGGCTGTACCGATCATTGTACGCGCTTAACAGATCTCGCAACGGGGGCGAGGTGAGGAAATCGCTTGCCAAGCTGGTCGCGCCTTGTCTTTCCGTGGTCTGGGCTGATGATAAGGACAATTATGGAGTGCAGCCGGCGGGCCGAATTCCCATCCGATGTCCAGGCGATGACGGGATAGCTCCCATGCCGGCCTGGACCGCGGTACATGATTGGCAAGGGTTCATACCGTTTGATGAACTGCCCGCGGTGACCAATCCCGCGGAAGGCGCTGTCATCGTCACAGGAGGGCGTCCCGGGGGGATGGGTTATCCGTTCTTTGTAGGTTGTTACTGGAACGACGATTCGGCACACGGCCGAATCAAGGAGTTGCTGGAAGATGAATCCGAACATCAGAAAGAAAGCTTCCGGAGGATGCAGCTTGACACGGTCTCCCTGTCGGCCCGGCGCCTGACACCAATAATCCTGAAAGCGATCGAGACCGGCGCCCGATGGGGCGAAACAGAACAGGAATCGATCAGCCTCCTGAACTCCTGGGATTTTGAAATGGGCCGAAAGTCAATCGGCGCCGCGATCTTCGGCCTGATCTATCAGTCCCTTGTGGACGAACTATTCCGACGGGAGATGGGAGATGATCTCTACGATCGATTCACTGCGTATTCTCCTCTAACATCAAGGATGGTCACAAAGATCTTTGTGGATCGGCGCCACGAGTGGCTGGGGTCGGTCAAACCCCACGAAATTCTGAGAAAATGCTTCCAGCGTGCGATGGACCGTGGCAAGGTCCTCATGGGCGATGACCCGAAAGAGTGGGATTGGGGTGCGATCCACAAGACCGTGTTTCGGCATCCTCTCACCGAGAAATCGAGATTCCTGGAGTTATTGTACCAAGTGGGCCCGGTCCCCACTCCGGGGTCAATTGACACAATTGATTTCGCGGGCTGGTCAAACGCACATCCGTTCAGCGTCAGCGAAGGGGTTTCCCTCAGACAGATTGCGGACATGACCGCCCCGCCCAGGGTGTTCGGGGTCAGTCCTATGGGTAGCTCAGCCCATTTCTTTTCCACCCATTACAAGGATCAAATGAGCGATTGGCTGAACGGAAGATCCTTTCGTGATCCTATCCAGAGAGCGGATATTCGGAAGCACGGATTCAATGCAGTGCTCTTCAAGGCCCGACGACCCGGGAAGCTGTCCGGCAGGTGATCAGGAAGGACGGGCCGGCATTACCGGCTCCTTCACGTGATGTCACGCTCCGAAATTCGACTCGACAAGAAATGCGCACAATGAGTGAATTGCCTTCCAAAATCCTGATAGCCACCGGGAATCAGGGAAAGGTGAACGAGATCCGTGATCTGGTTAAGGATCTTCCGGTGGAGTTCATTTCCCTCGCGGACCTGGACGATTTCCCGGAGGTGGTTGAAGACGGCCTGACCTTTGAGGAGAACGCGCTGAAGAAGGCCCGTGTGACAGCTCGGACAACCGGAATGGTTGCCCTGGCAGATGACTCGGGGTTGTGCGTTGACGCGCTGGACGGGCGTCCGGGGGTGCTGTCGGCACGGTACGCGGGCGAGAATTCATCCGATGAGGCAAAATACTCCAGTATCCTTGATGAAATGAGTGATGTGCCCGAAGATCAGCGATCCGCCCGCTTTGTCTGCGTCATCGCGCTCGTCTATCCCAACGGCGAAGAAAAGCTGTTCCGGGGCGCATGCGACGGGGTGATAACCCGAGAGCCGTTCGGTAGCGCGGGATTCGGGTACGACCCCATTTTCCATTTCGAGCCTGCCGGCCGCACATTCGGCGAAATGAGCCGAGAATCCAAGAACAAGGTAAGTCACCGTGGCCGAGCTCTGGCAAAGTTCTCAGCGTTCCTTCGAGACCTGGTCTCCCGGCAGTGACGTCCCATTGCCCGGATGCGCCTCACCGCGGCCGGCCCCAGGCAAATCCGTTCAGGGTTTTTCACAACTATTGCACTTCCTGTACCCAGGGACTATAACAGTAGTGATCGGGGTGTAGCGCAGCCTGGTTAGCGCGCGTGCCTTGGGAGCACGAGGTCGCCGGTTCAAATCCGGCCACCCCGACCAGAACCATGACGCCTGGCCGGAATATGTGAAGTCATTCTCACAGCTATTGCATCCTTAATGGACCCGGGCGGAAAGGACCGTAGCATGTCAAGGAAGGCGGATCGCTTTTCCCGCATGATAGAAGTGATTTTCTTCAAGTACTACAAAGACGGCGCCACTGAAGTCGAGTTTGATCGCTCCGATATAATTGAGGTGGCTGCTCTCAACGAGGATACACTTCCCCTGAACATCGGCGACGTTGTAGTCGCTTTCTCCCAGGGAACCCCATTACCTGACAAAATAGTTGAGAAAGCCCCACAGGGCTACGAATGGCGCGTCCAACAAACGGACAAATCGCGCTATAAGTTTGATCTGATAAAGATTGGGGATGACTGACCGCCCCAGGCGGAGCTCAGAAGAATGACCATTGCCACCCCCGGGTACGGCGCCACAACGAAGTCGGGATCTCAACAACTCGGGTTGCTGCATTCCAGAGAAACGGCTCTTGCTGTCGATGAAATCAGACCAGTCATACCATTTCGCGAATATTATTGTAATCCGGGTTTGCCGCGAGAGAGGTCTGTGTTAACAAGCAGTCCGTGGCTTCGCCTCGGACATACGCATCAGAAGCGCGCTTGCTGCGCCTGGATTCTCGAAGCACTCACGCCCGGCGGGCCGCTACGGACTAACAATGAAGCTCCCACACCAACCGGCTCGAAAATTGGCCCTACGCCCAGTAGCTCCCCCTTCGAGCATCCCCCATCGTAGGCCCCGAGATTTTATTTGTTAAACGACGAAGCGGTATCACAACTGAACTTGCCTCTGCCGGGTTTCAAGCCGGACGAGGCGCCTGAGACCCGGACAAACCGGAATTCGGGTCGCGGCAGCAACAGGCTGGACCCTCAAGATCGGCCCTTCCACGATTGGTATCGCTTTGTCCTCTCTTTTCCGCCTCATCTTGTTCGTGATTATGTCGAACACTTTGGATTGGATGAACGGCACGTCATATTGGATCCTTTTTGCGGTACCGGAACAACCCTGGTCGAGGCTCAGCTTCGTGGAGTCCCCGGTGCAGGAATTGAGGCCAACCCATTCGCGAGATTTGCGAGTTCGGTTAAGTTGAACTGGGGGATCGACCCCGATGCGTTTGCCGCGGGGGCACGGAAGATTGCGGAAGCTGCGCGGAGCACCCTGCGATCGCAGGGAATAGATGATGACCTGCCGGTCAATGCTGATCTCGGCGACCTTCACCTGAGAGCGCTTCCCCCGGAGTCCGCCAAGCTGCTGCTGAAGAACTCCATCAGCCCGCTACCCCTGCACAAGGCCTTGATCTTGCTTGAATGTATCAATTTCCACCGGACTCAGCCCTATTTCGAACACGCAATTCTCGCGTTGGCGAAAACCCTGGTGTTTTCAATCAGCAATCTCCATTTCGGTCCGGAAGTCGGTGTGGGCAAACTGAGAACGGATGTCCCGGTGGTCTCAACTTGGTTATCCGAGGTGCGAAAAATCTCACGCGATTTGAGTTTAGTCTCCGGCAAGACTTTTCCTGTTTCAACTGTTCATTTGGGCGATGCGCGGCAGGTCACCACAATCATTGAACCCGAGTCAATAGATGCGATAATTACTTCACCCCCATACCCCAACGAAAAAGACTACACAAGGACGACCAGGCTTGAATCGGTGATTCTCGGGTTCGTGAGTGATATGCCCGAGTTGAGGTCGTTCAAGAAGACCTTTGTGCGTTCAAACACGCGTGGTGTTTACAAGGGAGACGATGATCACAAATGGATTGCCGGCTATTCAAAAATTCAAGAAATCTCCGCATCCATAGAAAGACGTAGAAAGGAACTGGGGAAAACCTCCGGATTTGAAAAACAGTATGCAAAGGTAGTCGGACTGTACTTCGGGGGCATGGCGCGTCATTTGGCTGAGCTTCGCCAGGTTTTGCGTCCCGGGGCCAAACTGGCCTACGTGGTCGGTGACCAGGCCTCGTACCTGAGAGTAATGATTCGTACCGGACAACTCCTGGCCGAGATCGCTGAGGACCTCGGATATGAACTGAAAGGAATCGATCTTTTTCGGGAACGCTTGGCCACGGCCACCAAACAGCGACTGCGCGAGGAAGTCGTTGTGCTGCAATGGCCCGGATAGCAAGGAACAAGGATGTCTAAAAAGCCGAACCGCTATTCCCGCATCATCGAGAAAGTTTTCTTCAAGCATTACAAGGAGGGGGCCACAGAAGTCGCCTTTGAAAGGTCGGACCTGATTGAAGCGGCCGACGAGTTGGGACTCACGGTTCCCTTGAATATTGGCGATATCATATACTTCTTCAGGTATAGGTCGGCGCTGCCCCAGACAATAGTCGCAAAGGCCACGGCCGGTTGTGAATGGCTAATCAGACCAGCAGGCCAATCGCTTTACAGGTTTGAATTGACCGAGGTTGTCAATATCGAGCCATCCAAATCGATGGTTGAGACAAAGATCCCGGATGCCACGCCCGGGGTGATCAATCAGTACTCGCTCAGTGATGAGCAGGCGCTGCTCGCAAAGCTCAGATACAATCGTTTGGTAGATATTTTCACAGGAATCACGTGCTACTCGCTGCAAAACCACTTGAGAACGGCCGTACCCGATCTTGGGCAAGTGGAGACCGATGAAATCTACATCGGGATCGACCAGCGCGGCGCACATTACGTTCTGCCCGTCCAAGCCAAAGGCGGATCAGACAAAATAGGAATTGTCCAGATTGAACAGGATATGGCTGTTTGCGCGACCAAGTTTGCGGACCTGATCTGCCGGCCCCTCGCAGCTCAGTTCATGGGAGACGAACTAATAGCCTTGTTCGAGCTCGAACCGACCAAGAGTGGGATCGGGATTTCTATCGAGAGGCATTACAGACTGGTACACCCGGACGACTTGTCACCAGACGAACTTGAAAGGTATCGCAAGCGTGCATTCTGATCTTGGCGGTCGGGCTGAACAGTGCGCTTCGCGGATCTACCACGCGAATTTGGCTGGAACTCCTGCATTCGGTCAAACGTTCACCGCGGAATGCGGAGGCGGACGATGCCGGTACGTCCGGATGACGGAGATCTGTGAAAATCGTACAATTGTTCAATAGAGAGGCGATTCATGGGAATACTGGTTGAGGCCGCGGAACTCGTTGGGACACGACTCGGGGATGATCTTGAGTCAATTACCGTAGAACGGGTAGTGGTGGGACTGTTTTTCACGGGAGTCAAGCTGTCCAACGGCTCCGGGGGAGTCTGTTTCACTCCCATAAAGGCCATACCGGAAGCGGTCTGCTGCCCGAGCTCGGCCGGGAGGATATTCGATCCTCTGAACGCGCGGGGGATGAAAGTGACCAAGGCTCTCTCCGCTCTGTCATCGCGGGAACCCATCAAGACCGCGGTGGCCGTGGCCACTTTGAATGCGTTGAGCGCCACATGTTGGGACCGCGGCCTCAAGGGCCCGTACGACATACAGACCGGCGTGGATGCCCAGGATGTGATCAAGACGCCTGGGAGTGCATCGGTAGCTGTTGTAGGCGCGTTTACGCCGGTGCTCAAGAAATTGAAGAATCGAGGCGGTCGTTGGTGGGTCATAGAGCAGGATCGCACCACTCTGAAATCGGACGAGCTGGATCATTTTGTCCCGGCCGAGCGATCGGAAGATGTAATCAAAGAGGCCGAAGTCCTTATCATTACCGGCGTGACACTTGTCAATCACACCCTGGACCACATCCTTGACACGGCCAAGGCCGGCGCTGAGATAGCCGTAATAGGCCCCACAGCGAGCCTTCTTCCTGAGCCCTTGTTCGAGCGGGGAGTGAGAGTTGTCGGAGGCGTGTGGGTAAAGAAATCAGACCAACTCCTCGACGTGCTCGCTGCCGGAGGTTCCGGGTACCACTTTTTCGACAGCCTGGCCCACCGGATCGTGATAGAGAAAGAAATCTAGTTACCGGATTTTCGGCAGCCAAAGGGAGAGATTGAAATGAGATCTGCAAAACGTTTGTACGCAGTGTTGGCGCTCGTTTTTGCCGTATTGGCCGTTTCTCATGCCTTGGCGGGCATGGAAGACGGAAGCCTGCTGAAGGTCTCGATCCTCCACATGAACGATCCCCACGGGCACTATGTGCCGTACAAGGACTGGGATTCCGGCAGTCTGATGGGCGGGTTCGCTAGGGCCCGGACGGTCATGGCTGAGATTGCGAAAAAGAACACGGCCGACAACAGGGAGACCTTGATCCTCATGGGTGGGGACCTATTGATGGGAAGCGTGTACTGCACAACATGGAGGGGACGGGTCGGGGTCCAACTCATGAATATGATGAAATTCAACGCAATGGTGGTTGGAAATCATGAATTCGACTATGGCGAGAAAAACCTGATCACCGTTCTGAAGCCTATGATGAATTTCCCACTGTTGAGCGCAAACATCAGGAATGAAAAAGGGGAGCGTGTTTTCCAAAGCCTGATAGTAAAGAAGTTTCCTCAGTCGTCCACAAGACTGGTAATCATAGGCCTCACGACCACAGACACGCCGATCAGCACTCTTCCCGAGAACGTCAAGGGGCTCGTCTTCGATGATCCAGTGAAGACAGCAAAGGATCTTCTTGAGCCGTACAACGAGCAAGACCTGGTGATTGCGCTCACCCACCTCGGCCTGGACGGCGACCGAATGCTCGCGGCTTCGGTCCGGAAAATCGATGTGATAATCGGAGGCCACTCTCACGACGCAGTCATTCGGCCGTCACAAAGGGGGAATGCCTTGATCTGTCAGGCGGGCGCATATTCAAAATACGTCGGGAGATTGGATCTGGATGTCAAACAAGGGCGGATAGCCAATTACTGCGCGGAATTGATACCGCTGATCGCACAGATCAAGGAAGACAAGAAGATAGCCTCGGTCATAAATGAATACACTTCCAAACTGGATGCTCGCTTGCACGCGGTGGTCGGCAAGACAGACGTGCTGTTGGACGGGAGCGCGGCCGCTGTCCGATCCGGAAAGGACAGCGATCTGGGTAGATTGATCGGTTTCGTGATGGCGCTAAATTCGGGTTCCGACGTGGCCGTAGTGAACGGGGGGTCTATCAGGAGCAGCCTTCCGCCCGGAGACATCACCATGGCTGATGTGTACACCTTGCTTCCCTTCGAGAACACGGTGGTGAAAGTGGAACTGACAGGCGAGGAACTCCGGACCATTCTGCAAAGAAGCGCAGATCTCCAACCCGGGAGCGGGGGAAAGCTTCAGACATTCGGTGTCTCATGGAGCCTGCACAGCGGAAAAGTGCGCATCAGCAGAGTCGGGCGCGCTGATTTTGATCCCCTAAAAACATACACTGTAGCGACCAATAATTTTCTCGCGGTGGGCGGAGACGGGTACGATCTGTTCAAAGAAAGAGCAGGGACTCAAATAGACACCAGGTTGTTCATTAAGGATCTGCTCATCGGTTACATCAGGAAAGAAAAGATCCTCACCAGGAATTCACTGGACACCATCAGGTGATCATGCTCGCCTAAATCACTAGGTTGCAGCCGCCCTACTGATCCCGAAAGACCGGCTGTCCTCGGGGCGTCGACGAAATGACCCCGGCGGCTTGCCCCAGAACCTCTTGAATGCGCGGCTGAAGGAAACCTCAGAGCTGTACCCAAGCTCCCCCGCGATTCTTCCGATGGCGCTGTCCCCCCCGCGCAGCATGTCTCCCGCCAGGTTCATCCGCAGATGGGTGAGATACTGCATGGGGGGTATGCCGACCATCTCGGTGAATCGATCGGCGAACACCGTGCGTGATAGCGCGGCCTCTGCGGCGAGTGAGGCGACGGTCCACTTCTCGCTCGGAGTCTGATGAATCCTGGCGATGGAGCGTCCGAGATTCTGATCTCTGAGTGCCGGAATCCACCCTGCGGAGCTATCCACTTCATGAAGCATCCAGTTGCGTACCGTCCCAATCACGAGCACTTCACACAGTCGCGTGATGACGGCCTCACTGCCCGGAAGATCTCGAAATACCTCCCCGCCCATCAGGCTGACAAGGGCTTCGATCCAGGGCGAGCCCTCCTGCTCGTTGCGCCGCAAGCACAGGATGGAAGGCAGCATCTCAAACAATGGATGCCATGGTGGATCGAAAGAAACTCCCCCGCAGATCAGCACCGACCGTTCCCCGGCGCTCCCGATAGTCATTGTCCACGAGTTCTCACCCGTCTGTTTCAGGACGACCGAGTCTATAGAGAAAACCGGGGCGTCCGGCTGCCCTTTCAGGACGTGGTCTGCGCCTCGGTATAACAGGGCGAGATCGCCCTCCGCGATGCGCACCGTCTCCCCGTCGACAGTCTCAATAATTGAGCTGCCTTCCACAACGAAGTGAAAGATCGCTCCAGGCCCCGGCGGGTTGACGAATCCCCAAGGAGCATAACAGTAACTCTTGCAGTAAAAACTGTCCGACAGCCTGATTTCACCGAGAATTGCAGAAAGCCGCACTTCATCGCCGGCCGCGTTCACATCCTCGTCCGCCGACATTATCTTCCTCCCTTGTGAGACGCCAAGTCGCATGAACAGCCATTTCGCCATGCTCCCTTTTTCACGAACCACGCCCCACGTTTGGCGTCTTGCTATACCAGCTTGCCTCCAAGTTCCAGCGCTTCTTCCATTTTGGCTTCCTGTTTCTCCAGATCACCTTTGGCACGAGTGTTCCCCACCACAAGTGTTTTCTCCACAGAAAACCCAAAGTACCCGAACATTGATTCGTTATGATCAAAATAGGCTCTAAATGCATCCGTGTCCGCTGTTCCCTGGGTGAATACCCAGGCCGCCTTTGTTCCCTCTTTCAAAACAGAGGTATAATCAGCCTTGATAAGCGGAAACAGTCTATCAACAAAAGCTTTTGTCTGTGATGCCATCTGCATCATATATATGGGAGAACCAATCACAATCGCATCTGAAGACTTGATTTCAGCGACTATTTCCTGCATGTCATCTTTGATGGAACAGGTCCCCTCTTTTCTGCAAACTAGACAACCCTTGCAACCACTGATATCCATCTTGGCGAGATTGTGCAGCTTTGTTGTTGCGCCTTTCCTTTCAGCGCCTTCCAGTACTTTTCTTACCAATTGTTCTGTGTTTGAGCCTTTTTTCGGACTTCCACTAAACCCGAGAACTTTCACCACGAGCTCCTCCTTTTGTTGAAACGGATGTTCAGTTGAACTCATTTTCTTGACGGGACTATCCAAGACCGAGCTGCTTCATGAATGCCGGGTAGTCGTACATGTCCCAGTCTTCCACTATCCGGCCGTCCCGGAACCTTCTGAGGATAAGACACTGGACGTTGATCGTCTTGTTTGTCGCGGGAATACCCATGAATTCGCCCGTGTGAGTGTCTCGTTCTTTTCGGCTGACATCTCTTAACTCCTCCTTGATTCTTGAAGTTTTCTTCTGACTTCACGTTTCTCTTCCCCAGCAGCCCTTCGCCAACGAGAACTCGACTCCTTCGCTTCCACGACACATCGAAAGCCCGTTGCCAAACCCGGGTGCTGAAACTCCTATAGAACATATTCAGAAGCGCGCGTACTGTCAATGCCATTTCGTCCGGTATTCCTAACAGAGCGTCCACAATTTCCGGCATTATGGTTCGTGAAGTTGCGGTCTGCCCCTACGCCTAGATCACTGTGCATGTCATTGGGGGAGCGCCCGTGTGTGCACCCTGTTCCCCCCCCCTGGACGGTTGCGCTTTCGCACGCCTCTGTTCTCGGCCCGACATGACTGAATGGGTACGTGATGATCTCTGGCGGATTTGAATGTGTTGGGTTATCATACCCGCAAAAGGGCCGTGAGGCTCAACGATCGGCGAGCTTCATGACTGGGCCGCGGGGTAGTCATTGGATCGGGAGAAGCCTTCGTGGTTCAGTACTTCCGCGGAGAGGACTGGGAGGTCAGGAGCACATGGATGTCACAGGAATTCAATCCTCGATCCGTCGTTTGTGGGCTATCCCGCCAATAGGCATACTTGGGAACCTGGTCGGCGCGGGCTTGACGTTCGTCTACTTTGCGTTGATAGCCCCCGGGGTTGCCGACTCCCAAGCCGCGCACGGCTTCTGGGACAGAGCGGCTTTTGTCGGCCTGGTAATCGCCTGTATATTTCCTTTTGTCATTCCGTTCAATGCGAGGTTCTTCTGGCCGGTGGCAAGGCAACTGAAGCGACTTGCGGCCCACGATGGGGACGGGGAGTCTGAAGCCTCCCAAATCGCGAAGCTGTCTCTGCTGGCCGGGAAGATCATGGATCTTCCTGTTAAGCTTGCGACAACCACTTCCGCAATCTGGATCGGAACGGGCCTGATCTTCGTGATCTTGCCTGTGGCCCGGCCCGAGTCTTGTCCGTGGGACCCGATCTGGTCACACGAAATGGGAATAGGAATGCTGCTGGTCGGCGCGCCGGTCACCCTTATTCACGTATATTTTGCAGAAGAGTGGTGGCTGCGGTCGGCCCTGCGCAGACTTCCGGCCGAGGCCCTGCGCGCCGTGCCTCCGTCTCTCAAAATAAACGTGTTGCCCAAGATACTGTTGGTCTCTCTTACGCTCGGCACTTTGCCGGTGGTGGTCATGGGGTATGTGACTTTGGGTCAGATCCACGAAATAGAGGCCGGGAGGCAGTCGCTTGCGGGATTTGTTTCTCAAACCCCAACTGCGATAGGTTTTCTCGTCTGTTTCTGGGTGCTCGTGGGTGTCGGCTTGTCCCTGTTGATGGCTGAGAGTGTTTCCGAGCCACTTCGCCAGGCGGGGTCGGTCATGGATAAGATGCGCGGAGGTGATCTCAAAGCCGGCGTGAAGGTAGTCTCAAATGATGAGATAGGCGTTATGGGAGAAGGCTTCAATCGTATGACGGAAGGACTCCGAGAGCGCGACGCTATCAAAGACACGTTCGGTCGCTACTTGAGCAAGGAAGTGGTCGACGAAATACTCAAGTCACCGGGAGGCATCGACCTTGAGGGGCAACTGAGAGATATCACCATTCTTGTGTCCGATCTCAGGGGATTCACCAGCATGACCGACGTGACGGAACCTCGCCTGGTTCTGAGAGTCCTTAACCGGTATCTGGAGCGCATGACTGAGATCATCATCAGCCACGAAGGCACCATAGACGAATTCACTGGCGATGGAATCCTTGTTTTCTTCGGCGCTCCTCGAATGCTTCCCAACCATGCCGAGGCCGCGGTGGAGTGCGCCCTGGAGATGCAGAAGGCCATGAGCGGACTGAACGAGGAAAACCATGATTTGGGGCTCCCCGGGCTGGAAATGGGGATCGCAATAAACACCGGAGAGCTAATCGTCGGCAATATCGGATCAGAAAAACGCAAGAAATACGGGGCCATCGGCACTCCGATCAACGTGGCGTTTCGGGTGGAGTCCTATTCCGCGGCAAGGGAGATCCTGATAACGGGCCCGGTCTACGATCGGCTGACACAGGGTTTTGAAATAGCCGGCAAGCGAGAACTGAGCCTGAAGGGCATAGACCATCCCATGACTGTCTACCAGGTGCTGGGAATGCAATCCAATACGGTTTAAGATATGTGCGTGAGCCTTTGACGCGGTCGTTGGAGGCTGAATGCGTGGAGGATCTCTTGATCTCGTAAGCCCGGGAGGACCCACCATGTTTCCTATTGAGTTCGACCACAGAGTCCTGGACAGTCTGCCCCTGACGGATGAGGAAGATGTGAAGAGGGTCATCCAGATTCTCAAGGCCGTTGTGGCTCGTCGGGTCATGCCGTACTTCAGGAAGAAACGTGGCACCGATCCCATTTTGATTGCGCGGGTGAGTGATTCTCTGAGGATCCAAAGGCTCGAAGACGACCGCTGGCAGGTGCGGGGCGTCAGTCTGGGTACCCGGAACGAGCAAGAGTGTATTATTCGTGTCCACGAACGCGTGTTCGACTATCTGGCCTTTGTGATTCCCAGCGATCCCCAGGCGAGTCTGGGCGCGGGCACACGGGAAGAACGCAAGATGCTGGCATTCGCGGAATTCATGCTGCGCCATGAAATCGAGCACATGCTGTATCCCGGACGGACTGAACGTGAGGTGATCCAATCCGGCGCGGCTTTTGCCATGGATCGGCGAACCGGGGACCCCACTTTTTACGGGGCGCTTCGCAGAGCCCTGGACGATGAAATGAACGGGCTGCGGGGCGAAGCTTATCTCGCTCTTTTCGACTATGCGGAACAGGAACACTCGGTCGCGGCAGCCGTCACACGAATCTTGAATGAGTACGTGGCCGTTTTGATGGATTTTCCGCTACCTCTACTCCAGACGGTTCTTCTGAACCTTGATGCGGAACTCAGAACCAAAGTGCTGGGAGAGTGCTACCGACGAAGTCGCGACACCGCGGTATCGCTGCTGCGAAGGACCGAGTTTCTCAAGAAACTGCTGGGCCTCTTTGCTATCCTCGTGAGTGAAGACGAGAAAGAGGCGGAAGCTGTTTTTGCCACATTCAAGGGGCACTGGGGTCTGATCTCCCTTCTTCGAGAGCTTGAAATCCCTGAATCGAGCGTGGAAGACAAGGACCCAAGAGAGATCTTTGAGGTGTTCAAAGAATCGTTGAAACGTTTCGCGAACGGAACATCTGTTGCGATCCCATCGGTTACGCCGGCGCCGGCTGTTTCCCCGGCCGAACCGAAATCTACCGAGGCGCCGGTAAAGAGCCTGAAGGATCGCATCGATGAGGCTCGCAGCGATCCGACCTTTCCCGCTCAGGTTATGGCGGTGATCGACAAGAACAAGCTTAACGCGGTAGGCCACAGTGGATCCAAATACAGTGAGCTCCTGGAAGTGTTGCTGGCTGTTCCGTGGGGGAAGATGCAGGAGATCACGGTATCCCCCGAGGAGTTTGAAGACGGTTTGAACCGTACCCACTATGGGCTGCACAAACCCAAAGAGATGGTTTGTGACTTCTTTTCCAACCTGATCTGGCGCTGTCAGCAGCGCGATGACCCGGGTTCCGGCCCAATGCCCCAGAGTGGAAGTGCATTTCTGTTTGTCGGCCCCCCCGGGGTGGGGAAAACTTCGCTGGCGATCTCCATAGCCGAGAACCTGGGGATCCCCTATCACAAACTGTCCCTGGGAGGCATGCGCGACGAAGCCGATCTCAGGGGCCACGGCTTCACATATGAAGGCTCCAAACCCGGGGCCATCGTTCAAGGGCTCATCAAGATGGGCGCCATGAACGCCATGTTCATCATGGATGAAGCGGACAAGATGGAGAAGTTCGCTATCGCGACCCTCCTGGAGATCCTGGATCCGGAACAAAACCACCTGTTCCACGATAAGTACACGCAAACCACAGTGGATATCGACCTTTCCAACTGCCACTTCATTCTTACGGGGAACACTCTGGAAACCGTGCCTCCCCCCGTGGTCAACCGATGCGAAGTGCTCGTCCTGGACCGTTACAGCGTGGACGAGAAAATCTCCATCGCACGGGAACACTTGATCCGGAGAGTGCGCAAGAGATATCAGATCACCGAGGAACAGATCTTCTTTGATCCAACGCAAGAAACGGAGCTTTTGAGACATCTGGTCAAGGCCTACACCCATGAACCGGGAGTACGCGAACTGGAACGGCTTATTCGCACGCTCTTCCTGCGGGTCTTGAGAAAGGAACTTCTTACCGGCGACCATCACGGAGTGCGGATCACCCGGGAGAAGATCAAACAGTACCTGGAACCCCCAACCCCCCCGCGTCAGATCAGCGAAGAAGACAGAATCGGAGAGACTATGGCCCTCGGGGTCAATGTGGAACTGGGGGTGGGCTCAATCATTCCCATTCAGGCCACACCAATCCCACCGTTGGGGACCAGCCGACCCCAACAGGGGTATCTCAGCATGATCCACGCCACCGGAAACATTGAGAGGATCATGGATGAAAGTCGAAAGGTGGCCACCACCGCGATCTTCTATTGCGCGGCGCCTCTCGGGATCGATCTCGATCGTGCGGAGGCCCCAATTCATCTCCACTTTATGGGCGGGTCCACCCCGAAGGACGGGCCGTCCGCCGGCGGGGCCATAGCTCTGGCGCTGGCCTCGGTCCTGTCCGGTCGCAAGATTCGGCGGGACATCGCAATGACAGGTGAAATTGACACCCAGGGAAGAATCACCAGGATCGGCGGCCTGGACGTTAAACTGGAAACCGCCTACGACGCGGGCGCGAAAACCATAATCATACCCGGAGAAAACCTTCATGGTGAGGAAGGGATCGAACGACTGTCCGATGCCCTGAAGCGGGAACTTCAGGTCCTGACCTATGACACGTGGAAAGAGGGCCGCCGGCCCTTTGACTACCAGCGGCATGTGCTGCAAATAGTGGTCGTTGATAATATCTTGCAGGCCGCGGATGTGGCCTTTATCAACGATGACGATCTGGAGGGCCTGGAAGCGAGCTTCGCGTCGCACGCTCGTTCGGTTGCCCAAGCCCTGGAGGATGCGCGTCAGTCCCAACGGCAACACTTTGCAGTCGTCTATGTCAAAGACCCGGAAGACCTGACTCCGGAAGATGGGGAAGACACGTTTTGGAAGACGCGCAGCGCAGCATTCCTGGTGCGCCCGGAGGCAAGAGAAGCCATGTTGAGACGGTTTCCCATGTTTGAGCACACCCTTTCACAGGACTTTGATCCCTCTTCTGACGATATTTCCGCGGTCTTGCAGGAGTTGTCAAAAACTTTTCAGGATGATTCGGCTGACCTGATCCACGTTTCTCTGATCGCGCCCTATTTCTTCATGAATCGCGACTCAGATCGCCTGCAAAAGTTTGCCGCTGATCCGCAGATCGGGAGGAGCCGTCTCTTCGGCAACAACTACACCGTGCAGGGAGTCAAAATAAAGCGCTGCAAGGCAACCCTGAACCGGGTATTTTACCATCTATCTCAGCTTGGGCCGGAACATCTGGACGTGTGTCCCTTCCTGGGAAAAAGGGATAATACACATGTCGTGGATCTTTCAGTTATTCCGGAGAAGTATCGCCTGGATGTGAAACGCGCGGAGAAGATCCTGAACCGCGCGTTGGCCCAATGGCTGACCATAGCCGAGGGTAACGATTCGCCTGCTGATAAAAGGAAATGAGCGGGTTGCCGCTGATATATCGGTTGTCAAGAACAGTGCCCGTTTGGCAGTAACCCGTGAGTTACGCGGGGCAGATCGTCTTCCGGCGTATGTCATTGCGAGGAGTGAAACGACGAAGCAATCTCCAAACCTGAAAATTTGGGGATTGCTTCGCTTTGCTCGCAATGACATGCTCCCACTGAAACGTCCCCCCCGGCCGCACTACTTGGCGTCCGGAAAAAAGAGATGTTTGCCGTTCTTCTTGTAATCTCCTATGATCTGTTGGCCTTGCGGACCGGTTACATAATCGATGAATTTCTTGGCCATCTTGTAATTGACTTTCGGATATTTCTTTGGATTGACGGCAATTATTCCGTAAGGATTGAACAGGGCATCGTCCCCTTGGAAGAGTATGATCAGATCGATCTTGTCCGTGAAGGCTAAATAGGTGCCCCGGTCGGTCATGGCGTACGCTTTCTTCTGGAAGGCCATCTGCAGGACCGCTCCCATCCCCTGGCCTGCTTCGATGTACCACTTGCCCTGGGGAGTTATCCCCGCGGCTTTCCACAATCGCTTTTCCTTCTTGTTAGTGCCGGAATCGTCTCCCCGGGAGATGAAATCAGCCTTGCCTTTTGCAAGCGCTTTGAAAGCCTCAACAGCGGTCTTTGCCTTCTTGAGCCCGTCCGGATCGCTCTTGGGCCCGACAATGATGAAATCGTTGAACATTACATCCCGGCGATCGATGCCGTGGCCGTCCGCTACAAACTTGTCTTCAGCCGGCCGTGCATGAACAAAGACCACATCAACGTCACCGTTTTCACCGAGCTTCAGGGCCTTGCCCGTGCCTACGGCAATCACGTCTACCTTGACGTTGTTGACCTTCTCAAAGGGGGGGAGCAGGACCGACAAGAGCCCCGAGTTTTCCGTGCTCGTGGTGGTGCTCATTTTGAGCCGAGTCTCGGCCTGAACAAATGAAATCATGGCTATGGAAAAGACGACTGCAAGAATTACGGAATAAAACTTCCTCATGGATTGCTTTCCTTTCTTGTTTTCTGAAACAGGAGACCGACCGCTTTTACGTTTTGCCCACGCATCTTGTGCTCAAAATTCCCCGGACACGGCGATCTCCATGCTGAACACCGGCGTTATCTCCCGCCCGGGATTGACCCCCCAGTTGTTGCCTCCCCCGGGGGCTTTCCAGCCTGTATTTGATCGATCAACACAAGCGTAATTGAACCATTTCCCGGGCTTCCATATTCCGAAAGCCCCGCTGACCGTATACCCTTCCAGCAATTGCCAGTCGAATCCCCAGTCGAACTCGTACCCAAGATCCGGGTCGGGAATCGCAGGCACAGGATTCGCTAAACTCCCTTGCAATTCGTATTCTACCTGCCCATCAGGATTGCCTGAGACCGCATCGAAGACCGGTCGAATGAATCCCCAGCCATAGCCATGAGAGAGTCTTTCCGCCCGGAAAAAGCTCCCGAAAAGGTTCAAGTTGGCAGCCACCGCGTAGTCGATTCTTCCGCCGTATGCGTTGGCATCGGTAAGGTAACCGTTTCGGGCATTGGTGAAGCTGTTATTGCCGCCGCCGTAGTTGCAGACCAGGATCCGACTATACGGCTTGAACAGGCTCGTGTTGCCGGTGGTCCGAGGGGGGGCCCAGCGAAGTCCCGTCCGATCGTTGACCGCGCCGTGCCTCCTGTCAGGACCGGAAATCCACGCCCATATCAGGCTCACCTTCGCAGGGCCCGCGAACATACCCAACTCAGTCATTGCGCGCCAATGCTCAACATAGCGCGGGGCCGCGCCCTGACGGCGGTCGATACGGTTGTACCAGGAAAGTTCGCTGTTAAGAGAGAATCGGCCGTTGTTGTATTTGAACCAGGTGGTCCCGAGGTTGTTGATTCTGTCGTAGGGTACGTGGGCCAAGCGATCCGCGTTGCTCAGCTGGGACTCGGACCCTTCGTGATGCCTGGTGAACAGGTTGGCGATGCCGGTCTGAATCGACCCTGCCGCGTACTTGAGCCCGAGTCCCAGGTACTGTCGCCGAATCGCGTTCTTGTCCACAGGGTTCCAATAGCTCCTGCTCGCCATTCTCATGGGATACAAGGAGATACTGAAACTCAGTGGTCCGTACGGCACACCTAACGCGAGCGTTTCAATGGAATAGTTGTCCGTCCCATCCCAGATCAGACCGCAGCCGGTCTTTCCCGGACGCTTGCCCACCTTGAGCTTGCCAATAGGGGTCCGCGCGGTCAGCCACAGAAGCTCCCAGTAGCCGGGTGAGAAGGATCGCTGTACACCGCCTTCTTGGCTGTTCAGGTACTCCGATCGCCCCACAACCCCGTTGGTTGGATTGTCGATATCCCACCACCCAATGCGGTACCGGCCATGCAAGACCACGGCCTTGTTGAACTTGACCTTGGGAAAGACCGTCAAATCAGCCAGCTGCGCGACAGCGTCCGCACCTGAAACCGTGTCCGAGACAAACGCCAGACGCTCACCATGCCAAAAATTTACCGATGCCGCGGCCCCGGCCCCGATCGCGGCATTGTCAACGTCATATGGCCCAAAAAAGCCATTGCTCCCGAGCTGGGAGTATGACTCATACCTCCAGCTATACTCGCCTTTCATGGAAAACTCCCATGAATATGCGGGACCGACGGTCAAACAGAGGCACAGACTGAAAAAGACCGCGCCCACGACAAACCGGCATTTAGCCATTATCCTCCTCCTATACCGACTTCCATGCCTAGAAACAAAGGCACACCGAAGTATGAAAGCCTTTTCCGTTGTTCAATGGTCCGGGGCTTCGCCTCGGACAGGGTACGCGAAGAGCGCGCACGATGCGCATAGATTCGGAGGGGAGACTCATCTCCCCTCCAAACCACCCCATACGTAGACCCGATCGCGGTGCTCCAGCCAAAGGGCCCTTTATAGGAATAATCCCGTTTCACAAGCAGTGTCCTCGGATCAGGTCGGTTTCAGAGGCGTATGCTCTCCCATGCGTGGGAGCCGCTGCACGGTACCTGCCGTACGTCGGAACCCCCGGCAGGATGACATAACGCAAGGCCCCGCGCCCGATGTTTGCCCCGAAACAGCGGTCGCCAAACGCGAGAAGACGCGAAAGGTGAAGGCCCTCCTACAGGCTGGGGCCGTCTGTACCGGGAACCCGGATCTCGAGTTTCTCAGCCTGGTTTCCCTTATTCCACGTTGGGAGGAATCTGGTTATGTCGAATATGACATAAGTAAACCGGATCTGCTGTGCTTTGTCAAGCACAATTTCCAAGAGGGCGTAAGCCCCATAGGCGTTAACTTCGGATCACCGTCATGACACTTCATACCGACTGTCATCGCAAGAAAGCGACAACGAACCACGAAAATCTTGGGGCAACTTGTCCGTGGCTTCGCCCCGGAGGTGTGCCGCGCTTTTCTGTCACGTACTGTGGGAATGGAGAATGATTTGCGAATCGAGCAAAGGGGTGAGGGCCTTCCGGATAACCGGTGCAGAACAAATTTGCGCAGCACACGCCCCGGAGTGAGGTAAGCGGTTCTGTAAATGCCTTAAAAATCCAGTCATCTTTGGAGGAGAGACTCATCTCCCCAAAAAAACCCATCGTGCTTCCAGCGGGTTGCACATCTCCCGGTGAACGGTTACGCGTGTTGACACAAACCTCTCTCGCGGCAAACCCGGATTACAACAATATTCGCGAAATGGTATCAGTCCTCGCGAAAACTCCGGGCCCGGACCAGGTTGATCCGGCCTGCATTTGTGATACAATGATCCATTACACAGTCGGAAGACGGCCCCCATATCAAGGAATCCCTATGCAGGTAATCGAGGACAACCCACAAGAGACAACTCAGGCTGATATCGTGGTCGGCATCCCCTCCTACAATGAAGCAGATCGGATCGCGTTTCCCACTCAGCGTGCCGACGAGGGGCTCCGCCAATTCTTTGCCGACAGATCGGCTGTGATCCTCAACTGTGACAACAACTCCCCGGACGGCACCCGCGAAGCGTTTCTGGGGGCCCCCACACAGACCCCGAAAATCTATCTCTCCACACCTGATAATATAAGAGGAAAGGGCTACAATATCAGGAACCTGATCCGGAAGGCCGTGGACTTATCAGCCAAGGCCGTCATAGTCCTGGATGCCGACCTCAAGAGCATTACACCCCGTTGGATACGAAATCTCGGAGAGCCGATCTTCGAGGATTCCCACTATGTGGCGCCCTTGTATGTCCGTCACAAATACGAGGGGCCTGTCACCAACAATATCGCCTACCCTCTTACACGAGCCCTTTACGGCAGGCGGATCCGTCAACCCATAGGAGGCGAGTTCGGCTTCTCGGGGGAGATGGCCCGGAAGTTCGCGGAAACCGAGGAATGGGACGAAGCGGTCCTGAATTTCGGCATCGACGTATGGATGAGCACCACGGCCATGCGCAGTGGAGTGGAGATGACCCAGTCCTTTATGGGAGGGCCCAGGATTCACGAAATCAAAGACACCGCGGCAGGGACCGCCCAGATCTTCCGGAACGTGGTGGGGACTATCTTCCAACTCATGCGCGGTCATGAGACCTTTTGGCGAGAGGTAAAGTGGAGTAAGCCTACGGCAATATTTGGGTTTGGGCTTGGCGAGATCGAGGTGCCTCCGCCGGTCAAAGTGGACGCGGACGCCCTCTGGAACGAGTTTGATGTCGGCGTCAGGTCTCAAGCCGACATGTACACGGCTATCCTCAAACCGGAATGCCACGAGAAACTGCTGGAGGTTGCAGGTCTTCCCCGTGAAGCTTTCGAATTTCCCACGGTCCTGTGGGCCCAAGTTATCTATGATTTCGCTTGGGCCTACAAAAACCAGGTCTTTCCTCACGAAGACCTGCTCACCGGGCTGATGCCCCTATTCTACGGCAAAACGCTCTCATTCGTGCTGGAGACCGAGGCCATGAACACTCATCAGGTGGAAGAAATTATCGAGGAACAGTGCCTCCAGTTCGAAAAGACGAAACCGTATCTTCTGGAACGGTGGTTTTCGGGATGACCGATACGCACCGTGTAGCACATCTGTTCAGAGGAGCCTGACATGGCAAAGATACTTGTAGTGGATGATGAAGAAGGAATCCGGATGCTCTATTCCATGGAATTGGAAGATGAAGGATACGAGGTTGTTACCCTCTCAGACGGGAAGGATTTGCTGAAAATCGTCAAGAGAGAGGCGCCGGACTGCATTGTGTTGGACATCAAAATGAAAGAATACAGTGGGCTCGACCTACTCCAGGAGATCAGAAAGAAACACTATGACTTGCCGGTAATTCTCAACTCCGCGTATTCGAGCTTCAAGGTGGATCTCAAATCCGTTGCAGCGGATTACTATGTGGTGAAAAGCTCCGATCTTGCCGAACTCAAGGACAGGATCAAGATCGCTCTGGAAACTCGAATTCCCGGGAAATAATGGTCCAACAAACCTGACCGACAGCGCCGTTGCTGCGGCTCCTCGTCCGTCCTGTCCATCCTAGCCTCGCGGACGGGTCGCGCCCAAAGAGTAAGGCTTCAATTTCGCGGGGCAGATCTTCTCATCGAGCAATCCCCATACCCGGCGCACAGGAGATTGCTTCGCTGCGCTCGCAATGACATCCTGCCATTGCCCCCGCGTAAGTGAATACTTGCCCGCGAGTCAGCTTCGTTGTTGTTGAGCAACCATTTTCATGATTAAATATACCGCAAACCGGATTCCCGTAAATATGGCGGTTCTCGAAATTAATTCCGGATTCCTCCGAAACTTCTTCCTGTGGCGCAGACTTTCCAGTCTGCGAATCCGTGAGAGCTTGCGAGAACTGCTGTAGGACCCCCAATCGAGGACCACAACCTTGTCCCTGATCCGCACACAGCGACTTACAAAGGTCTACAAGACGGGTGACATAGAGGTCCCTGCCCTCGAAGGGATAGATCTGATCGTGGACTCTGGTGAGTTTCTTGCCATAATGGGTCCTTCCGGCTCCGGTAAGTCCACGCTGATGAACATTCTGGGGTGTCTTGACGCTCCAACTTCGGGAACGTACCTCCTTGACAGTGAAGATGTTTCCAAATTAGGGAGGGATCAGAGGGCTGACCTCAGAAACAGAAAGGTTGGTTTCGTTTTTCAGGGATTCAACCTCCTCCCCAGAATAGACGCGCTTGCCAACGTTGAACTCCCACTTATCTACGGAAAAGTCCGATCGACCGAACGCTCCCCTATGGCCCGCGAGGCCCTGAGTCTGGTCGGACTGGACGACCGGGCTCATCATCTGCCGACCCAGCTCTCAGGTGGACAACAACAGAGAGTGGCCATCGCAAGGGCCATCGTGAACCGACCCGAAATCATCCTCGCAGACGAGCCGACCGGGAACCTGGACACCCGAACCAGCAACGAGATCGTTACCGTGTTCCGAAAGCTGAACCAGGAACGAAAGATAACCTTTATCCTCGTAACCCACGATCCGGAAGTAGCCCAATTCACCCACCGACGAATCACCATGCGAGACGGCCGAATACAAGGGGACGAAAAATCCAAATGATCGACATGACAAGAGCGTACGATTGCCCGCGAAACCTTTGGTTCACCCCGCGCCGAAAACCCGAACCCGCTGCCAATTGTGCTATTCTACGGCTTGTGGCGTCGAGCATGGGATCCGGATCGTACAGCCGCGACGTTCAGCGGGACGCGGGATCACTCCTCCGGCGTCTAGTCCAGGAAGCAAAGATGTGTAGTGAGATCATTAGTACATCGTTTCGTAGGAGCCTTTCCAACGGTGAATGCGGCAAATCCGCTTGCTCCCTCTCCCGCCAGGGGAAAGGGTTTTCGCCTCCCCCCCTTCGACGACGGGAGGGGACATGGGCACTAACGTGGTGAACAGACCGCGAGTCCCGGAGGGACTCCTGATAGTAGCCCCGGAATTCATTCCGGGGTACGCTGTCCCTACAGGGCAACTCCCGAGTCCCAGAGGGACGACTGAAATTCCTTCCCTGCTTGTCGGAGTTCAGCCGTCCCTCCGGGACTCGGGCCGGTTGGTAGGAGCGGCATACCCGGCGATGAATCGCCGGGCTGCTATCCAATGTTCCTCCGGAACATCTCGTCAGAACGGTCTAAGTTAACGCCTATAGGCGCGGGGGGAGGGTGATCGCGGCGCCGAATATCAATGCGCATCACTATGGTTGAGTCCGATCTGCAACGTGTGGCACAATAAAATGACTGAAACCCAAGAAAGTCATAAGGCTGAACAGACAATGATCCCTCGAATTCGCCTGGTCCAAATCAAGAACTACAAGAGCCTTACCAACCTTTCGGTGGAGCTTGAACCATTCAATGTCTTCGTAGGGCCAAATGGGTCAGGCAAGAGCAATTTCATCGACGCGCTTGCGTTTGTCCAAGAGTGCCTCACGGAGCCTATGGAGGTAGTTCTCAACAAGCGAGGTGGAATGTCTCAGGTTATGAGCCGTCTAGAGCGAAGGGAACCGATCAAATTTCCCAAGGAACCCATGACTGATGAGGGGATGCAGGAATTTCTCGATCGTTCGATCTGCGACGCAGCTCATATGGCATTTCGTCTAGTAGTTGACTTGGCCGATGGTCTAGAGGCTGACTACGCGTTTGAAATAGTCTGGAGAGAGTGGAATAGCTTTTTCCTTTCTCGGGAGCGCTGCGTGGTTCGAGAAGCGTCCGGGGTCAAACACGAGTACGAAATCCGCAACGGGAGGTTCGTTAAGGAAATTCCAGGCATTCGGATGAATCTGGTGCCCGACAGACTCGCCCTGCCCTTGATAGCGGGCGCTGAGGAATTTGCGCCCCTTTGGGGGTTCCTTGCGTCCATGCGGTTCTATTGCATTGACCCTGTGAAGCTGCGTCATCCACAGCCGCCGGATCCGGGCAGTTATCTCAAGGAGGACGGCAGCAATTCCGCCGCAATTCTGAAGAATCTTTTCAAGTTCAGTTCAGGCAGTCACCAGTTGGATCTCTTTACGGGATGCATGGAGAATGTGGTGGAGGGCATTGAAGGGGTTGCCGGCGGCCCGTATGGTCATCAGCAGACCATTTGGTTTCGGCAAGACTTGGGTCTACAGGAGCCCGTGGATTTCACCGCACTGAACATGTCCGACGGAACGTTGCGTGCTTTGGGGGTGCTCTTGGCTGTGTGCCAGCCTGCAATTCTCTCTGTGGTAGGAATCGAAGAGCCGGAAGCCACAATCCACCCAGCGCTGGCCGACATGATCATGGAAGTTCTCATCGATGCTTCAAACGACAAACAGGTTTTGATAACTAGTCATAGCCCGGATCTACTAGACTACAAGGAGCTTCGAGAGAACCAGATCAAGGTGGTCAAATGGCATAGGGGGACTACATCCATCGCCCCTGTGTCACTTGAGGACCGCACAGCTATTCAAGAACACTTGTACACACCTGGAGAGCTTCTCAGCGTTGATGAGTTGTCTCCCGATCCTGTCCAAATAGAGCGCTCATCCCGGGACATCGATCTGTTCGGCGTACCTTTTGCGACGGACGGTCAGCAACAATGATCCGTGCTTTGGCCACCATCGTCGAAGGCAAATCCGAACAGAAAGCGATCCGTGGCCTCTTGGAGCGAATCATCTATGATAAGCTAGGCGCCACAGGAATCAGTATAGCAAGGCCGTTCAGGGTGAACCGCTACCGGGTCATCAAGGAGGGGAACCTGGAACGCGCAATGAATTCGGCAGTGAGGGATGCCGAAAAGCGTGGTTCTCACGTAGCAGCACTATTGGTTCTATTGGATGTAGATGACGACTGTCGGGTCGAAATGTCTCAGACGTTGATTGCGCGGGCCAAGAAGGCAACCAACTTGCCCGTGAGTGTGGTCCTGGCAAATAAGGTCATTGAGTGTTGGCCTCTGGGCGCCAAGAAATCTTTGCGCGGTATTTGCGGCATTCGCGAGGGAGCCGATGCCCCTGAGGAACCCGAGAGTATTCGTCATCCCGGAGGTCGCAGCGGCCAATTGTCCAAGAACATGATTCACGGCAGAAGATACAATAAGTCCAACCACTTGCCCACTCTGCTTAAGAACATGGACATTGATCTTTGTCGCGAAAGATGCCTCTCCTTTGACAAATTCTACCGCGAGGTGGACAAGCTCGTTTCGACTATGACACAGGCCTGAAAACCATAGCCGGCCCGGTGCCGCTGTGAACCCCGACCGTCGTGGAGACCCGATTTGAAGAGAATCATCATTCCAATAGTGATCGTTGTTGTGATTGCCGGGCTCTATCTGGCCTTTGGAGGAAAACCTGAAAAGGAGCCGGGGCTTCAATTCATTACTGTTCCTGTGGAAAAGGGTGCGCTCACCGCGGAGATAACATGCACGGGCACTGTGAAGCCCCTGGTGGAAGTGCTGGTGGGAAGCCAGGTTTCAGGAAGAATCAAGGAACTGCACGCGGATTTTGAGACCAGGGTGAAAAAGGGGGCTCTGATCGCTCTCATAGACCCCGCGACCTTCCAGGCCAAGGTGGACCAGGCTCTGGCCGACCTGGAGGCTGCAAAGGCGGGTCTGGTGAAATCTGAGGTGACCCTCGTCAACGAGGAGCGGAATGTCAAGCGGCAGGAGGGGCTGCTCAAGAGGAATTCCATATCCCAGAGCGAATTCGACACCGCGCAAACCAAGACCGACGCGGCCCGGGCTCAGGTCGGGGTGGACAAAGCGCGGGTCCTTCAAGCGGAAGCCAAGCTCCAGCAAGCCGAACTGCAACTCAAATACACAAGGATAACAACTCCGGTCAACGGCGTGGTCACGTCTCGAAGCGTGGATGAGGGACAGACCGTGGCCGCAAGCTTTCAGGCGCCGATATTGTTCAAGATCGCTGAAGATCTCACCCGCATGCAGGTGAACACCAATGTGGATGAAGCTGACATTGGTCGGGTCGCAATGGGCCAAAAGGCTGTTTTTACTGTTCCCGCTTTTCCTGATCTGACCTTCTCGGCGTCGGTGAATCAGATCCGAAATGAGCCCACGGTTCAACAGAACGTGGTCACGTACAACGTCGTCCTGGACGTGAACAACAAGGATCTCAAGCTAAGACCCGGGATGACCGCCAATGTGAGGATATTGCTAAGCGAAGTCGGAAACACGCTCTTGCTGCCGGATCAGGCATTTCGGTTTGTGCCGCCCCTGGAATCGTTCCCGGGCAAGAAATTACCCAAACTCCCCGCGCTCAAGCCCGGTCAACGACGGATCTGGAGGCTCGACTCACGGAACCGCATCAGGCCGCTCCCGGTCCGGCGGGGCGTTGTGGGGTCCGGCAAGGCACAGGTCTTCTCAAATGAGTTGAAGCCCGGGGACAAGGTGGTGGTTGATGCAGTGGCCGGGAAGAAAAAGAAATCGCGGAGAGGGCTCCGGTTCGGCATGTGATACCCTTACCATCGCAAGAAACCGAGAACAAAGCATAAAAGTCTTTTTCTCTCGTTCCCAGGCTCTGCCTGGGAACGCATACCGGGAGGCTCCGCCTCCCTTACTTGGGGCCGGCGCCTTCGCGAAAAGAGAGGACTTTTATAGGATGCGCTTTCAAATAAGTGACAATCAGTTCTTGAGCGCCACTGCCGGCTTGCCCAGCAGTGTTTGAGTACTACTCGGTTGATCGCGCATTCGCATGAAAGTCCCGTGAAAGAACCACCCCCTTGCGGCTTCACGTATGGGGTGGTTTGGAGGGGAGATGAGTCTCCCCTCCAAAGATGACTGGATTCTTAAGGCATTTACAGAACCGCTTGCCTCATCCGGGGCGAAGCCACGGACAAGCTGCCCCGGGATTTTCGTAATTCGTTGTCCCTTTTCAGGGGTGACAGTTGGCATGACAGGTTCATCCGGGGTCTCATGACGATTCGGGATCAAAGAAGTGACATGGGCGTGGGAAGATCTTCGTTGAGAAATCCTCTCTAACCCCCTTTATCAAAGGGGGGAGGGGGGGGCCTTCGCTCGCTGTTTCGGACCGCAAATCGTTTATTTGATGGCGAATCCGTACCACGACAGTTCGCCACCAAGTGAGAATGCTCAGATCATCCGCAGATTGGAGCCGATCATGAAATATCGTGAGGAAAGAGACACTATGGGGACCGTAAAGGTCCCTGTTGACGCGTACTACGGGGCTCAGACCCAGAGAGCGGTGGAAAACTTTTCCATCAGCGGTCTGGTCTTCCAACCCTCGTTCATCAAGGCCCTGGGAATGATCAAGAAACATGCTGCCGCTGTCAATCTGGAATTGGGTGTGCTGGATGAGAAAGTGGCCCAGGCCGTGATCCAGGCCGCCGGCGAAGTGGTGGCCGGCAAGCTGAACGACCAGTTTGTGGTGGACATCTTTCAGACGGGTTCAGGGACCTCCACCAACATGAACGCAAACGAAGTGGTGGCCGGCCGCGCAAATGAGATTGTTAATGGGGTAAGAGGAGGAAAGACTCCGGTCCATCCCAACGACCACGTGAACAACGGGCAGTCCAGCAATGATGTGATCCCTACAGCCATCCACGTTGCCGCGTTGACCAGTATCAGACAGACCCTGCTGCCATCAATGGAAGCCCTTCAAAGCGCATTGAGCGCCAAGGCTGAAGAATTCGCGCAGGTGAGAAAGATCGGCCGGACCCACTTGCAGGATGCTGTCCCGGTCACGCTGGGCAATGAGTTCAGCGGGTACGCGCGGCAGGTGGAGCTTGCTATCGAGAGAATTAAAGCGGTTGAACCGAGGCTGGCCGAACTTGCCTTGGGAGGAACCGCGGTTGGAGGCGGCCTGAATGCGCATCCGGAGTTCGCGCCGCGGGTGATCCGGCGCATCGCGGAAGAGACGAACTGCCCTTTCAGGGAGGCGGAAAATCACTATGAGGCACAAGCCGCGCAGGATGCGGCCGTGGAAACATCGGGCGCCCTGAAAACCTACGCGGTGAGCCTGATAAAGATAGCCAATGATATAAGGTGGTTGTCTTCAGGGCCCAGGTGCGGCATCGGTGAAATGAATATTCCTTCTCTGCAACCGGGTTCGTCCATTATGCCCGGCAAGGTCAACCCGGTCATGCCTGAGGCGGTAATCCAGGTGGCCGCGCAGGTCATAGGCGCCGACGCGGCGATTACCTATGGCGGGCAGGGTGGTTGGTTTGAGCTCAACGTGATGTTGCCCGTGATCGGATACAATCTTGTGCAATCGATTACTTTGCTCGCGGCGGCCGGCCGTCGTTTCACCGAGAAGTGCGTGCAGGGCATTACCGCTAATGAGGAAAGATGCGCGTCGTTCATAGAGCAGAGCCTCGCTATGTGTACCCCTCTTGTGCCGGCCATCGGATATGAGAAGGCCGCGGCCATTGCCAAGGAAGCGTTCGAAACAGGCCTCACCGTCCGGGAACTGGCCCTGAAAAACCGCGTGCTCCCCGCAGATGAAGTCAACAAGATTCTGGACGACGTGGTCAAAGGAAAGCCTTGAACATACCTTCCATGCCTAGAAACAGAGGCACAACGAAGTATGAAAGTAACCGTTCAGTGATTCGGGGGGAGACGGCAACGACCACTTTGTCGAGTCTAGCAGATGGTAAGAGGGCGCACACACAGGTGCGCGCCGTACACAGTGCCCCATGACGGGTCTGGGCCGAGACGTAGGGGCAGACCTATGTGTCTGCCCTCGCCTTCGAAGCCCCCCCGAAACTGAATGGTTACGTATGAAAGCCCTTTCCGTTGTCAACTGGTCCGTGGCTTCGCCTCGGACTGGGGCTCCAAGAGCGCGCACGCTGCGCATGGACTTGGAGGGGAGGCCCTAGCCGGGCAAGCATTTCAATGTCATGCTACCGACAGTTGTCATGTCACGTAAGCTGTCCGGGTCCCGCTCAATCGCCCCACGCGTACTGCGCGACCCTCCAAACCACCCCATACGTTGACCCGTAAAGGAGTGGTTTTTCCACGGGACTTTCATGCGAAGTTGCGTTCAAAGATACAGTACAGGTGATGGACCGAGTCTCAAAATCCCCCCTAACCCCCCCTTTTCAAAGGGGGGCAGGGGGGATTTCCCCCTTCCGGCTTTGAGCCATAGGTTCCCTCTTTGAAAGCGCTCTGGTATCAGTCACGGCCCCCCGTCCCTGTTTTCCGGCGGCCGTACGCGCCGCACCCATGCTATTCTGTTTTTACTCGCGGTTCGCCCGCGCTCCCGTCGTCAATCCCTGGTTAACCGCGTCAAATAAGCCTCAGATACAAAGGTGTCCGGTGTTTGGCCGCGGAACACGGCAGGTAGACCGCCTAATATTCGCGAATCAATTGCAATAATTTCTTGACTCGCCGCGAACTGGATGATACTTGGCTCTCGAAGAGGGAATGAACGCCCCCCTTCATGCTCGCGCCGCCCCCGAACAGGCGTTGGGACTTGTTACTATTTTTCGGGGCCTATGAGTGCCCCGTTTGATGATGTCATTCAGGTATGGATCCAAGAAAAGCGATTGTGAACTCTTCCCGAAAAGGAGCTGCCTATGAGTCAGAGTGCGCTTGATGCCTCCCCATCGACCGTCCTGGATACGTGCGATTTCGATCAGAACTATCGATATCTGAAAATGCTGCTCAAGGAGCTTAAATCCCAGAACGGCACCTCCGTGAAAAAGGCGATTTTTGGAGAGAACCGGAAATCCCGCGCGTTGACCAAAAAGCAAATGAAAGCGCTTGCCGCTTTTCTCCGCAAGATTGAGCACACTTACAGCGAATGCTCCACGCCTCCCATCCCGGATGAACTGGAGGAGGCCATCAGGGGGCGAGACAGCGATGACTGGCTTCCCTGGGAGTTGGAGGCTATTGAGAAAGTAGATGCGTGGCGGGAAGAATTGCACGACAGGAAACGGGTCGCACTGGAGATGTTCAGCCTGACGTTGCAAAAGGTCCGTGAAGGAACGGACGTGAGCGTGGCGCGCTAGAGGACTGCCCCAGGTAGAATCTAGGGCTCGCATCCGGACACCTTATATGCCGATCCGTGGGCCTGATGGGGTAACCCCGCATGCGGCCGAGTCCGTGGCAGTCATTTCACAAGAGCTGAATCAATCCTGACCCAGCAGCAGCACATACAAAAAACTGATACCGGGACCTCCTCCGCCAGGTCGCTCCGATCAAGGCGGAAGAGGTCTTTTTTGATTTTACCGCGAGTGTCCAAGAGGTTGACCGATATTTCAAATCCGGTTCCGATGTTCCCATAGGCAAGATAAACCTTGCAACAGGTTGCTGTGGAAATTGTAGGGGCGGACCTGGGTGTCCGCCTCATCATTTCGATGCCTTCCGCAACCAAAGGCCTTTGTCCTGAGAAGTTTGCTTTCCGGTACATATTAATCTATATTCAAACCTAATCTATTCGGCTGGAGGAAGAGACTAAGCCATGGATCAATTTAGACCCAGGGACGATAGAGGGCCGGCCCAGGAAATCCGTCGCGGAGTGGAAGATGTCCAAAACGTGATGGAGCGTTTTCTGAAGGGACGCGGGGCTTGGCCGATCATTATTATTGCATTGGTTTTGTACGGCCTTTCCGGATTTTACGTTGTAGGACCCGGTGAAAAGGGAGTGGTCCTTTTCCTTGGGAAACTGTCCGCGATAACCGACCCCGGACTCCGCTATCGACTACCGGTACCGTTCATGAATAACCTCGTGGTGGACGTGGCGAGGGTCAGGCGGGCTGAGATCGGGTTTCGATCCGACGACAGGGGAAGAAACCGATCGGTCCCCGCGGAAGCCCTGATGCTCACGGGCGACGAAAACATAGTCGATGTGGAGCTGTTCGTACAGTACCTGGTCAAGGATGCCCGGAAGTTCCTTTTTGGGTGTCACCGGCCGGAAATCGCCCTGAGGGCATCGGCCGAGGTGGCCCTGCGAGGCGTGGTGGGAGAAAACACTATTGATTACACCATGACAAAGGGCCGGATGGAAATTCAGGACAAGGTTAAGGCCTATCTTCAAAAGCTCCTTGATGCCTATGATACGGGATTGCAGGTCACCCAGGCTCGTCTGCTGGTGGTGGATCCCCCGGCCCAGGTGAAGGAGGCGTTCCACGATGTGGTTCGCGCCTGGGAGGATCGCGAAAGACTCATAAAGGAAGCCGACGGGTACCGAGAGGACGTCATCCCCAAGGCCAGGGGCCAGGCGGAGCAAGACGTCCGAAAGGCCGAGGCGTACAAGGCTCAGAGGGTGATCCGGGCAAAGGGAGATGTGGAACGATTTTCCAAAGTTCTCAAAGAGTACTCCAAATACCCTGAGGTAACCCGCGAACGTCTCTATCTGGAAAGCGCGGAACGATATCTCCCGAATACTCGAAAGTTTATCATGGAGGGTGGAAAGTCCGGTGTATTGCCGCTTCTACCCCTGTTGAGACCTACCCAAGACACTTCGGCTCAGTCCGGACGCACGAATCAGTCGCAAGCACCGGCCGGAAAATAAAGCTAATTGAGGGATCCGAATGAAAACCATCGGAATTGTCGTAGTTGTTTTCGCAGTCATTATAGGGGTGACACAGACAGCGTTCATCATGAACGAGTGGGAACTGGGACTGGTTTTGCAGTTCGGCAAGTATATCCGGACCGTCAAAGAACCCGGACCGAACGTGAAGATCCCGTTCGTGCAGGACGTCACCAAATTCGAAAAGCGGATAATGGTGGCAGACGCGCTCCCGGCCACGTACATTACGCTCGACAAGAAGCGTCTCGTAGTTGACACGGTCAGTAGATGGAGAATCACAGACCCTCTGGTCTTCTATCGGACAGTAAGGAATATTCCGGGCGCGGTGGCTCGTCTCAATGACATAATCTTTGCGCGTCTCCGCCAGGAGATCGCCAACCAGTTCTTCCAGGCCTTCATCCGTGAAAACCGCGAAGATATCATGAAGGAAGTCAGCAAATCTACGGCTGATCTGGCCAAGCAGTTCGGGATTGCGGTTATAGACGTGCGCATAAAGAGGGTTGATTTGCCCGAAAAAGTCGAAGCGAGCGTGTTTGCCAGAATGAAGGCCGAACGGCAACGGATCGCCAAGCGATACAGGGCCGAAGGCGATGAGCAGGCCCGAATGATCAGGGCAACCGCGGACAAAGAAAACGAAATAATTCTAGCTGAGGCGTACAGGAAAGCCGAGACTCTGCGAGGCGCAGGGGACGCCGAGGCCGCTGGCGTCTATGCAAAGGCATATGGTAAGGACGTGGAATTCTATTCTTTCTACCGACATCTGGAAGTTTATGAGAAGATCTTTGGTGCGGACACCACCATGCTGCTCCATCCGGACTCGGACCTTCTGAAATTCCTCAATGCGCCCAATGCCGCATCAAAAGGGAGCCCAAAGACCGGTAATTGACCTAAGTGCTCCGTTTCATAAGTTCGGTCCCGTATCCTTGTGTCATCCTTCAATTCTTGCAACCAAGGATACGGCGCTCCTGCGAAACGCGGTAAGGCCGGCACCCCCGGCGCCCGCCGCTACGTCTGGGCCCAGACCCCTCATGGGGCAGAGTGTAGGAGCGCGCCTGTGTGTGCGTGCTTTACCATCCGTCATACCAATGCGCTTTCAAAGAGGGAACATATGGCTCAAGTCCGGAAGGGAGAAATCCCCCCTACCCCCCTTTGAAAAAGGGGGGTAGGGGGGATTTTGAGACTCGGTCCCTCACCTGTACACTGTACTGCTTTGAACGCAACTTCGCATGAAAGCCCCGTGGGAAAAGCTACCCCTTTATGGGTCTACGTATGGGGTGGTTTGGAGGGGAGATGAGTCTCCCCTCCAAGTCCATGCGCAGCGTGCGCGCTCTTGGACTACCCCTGTCCGAGGCGAAGCCACGGACAACTGAACAACGGAAGGGACTTTCATGTTTCGTTGTGCCTGTGCTTTCAGGCATGTAAGTTGGTATCAGACTCGAGAAAGTGGTCGTTCCAGTCGCCCCCCGAATGACTGAATGGTTACAGTTGCAACGAGATCCCGCTTGACCGTGGGAGGAGTGTGGTCTAAAGTGATCAGTTAACAAACCTGCCTGCTCGGCAGGAAAAAGGAATGCAACACATGAAAGCGTTGTTGGTCAGCCCGGTCATCCCGGAAACGTACTGGAGCTTCACACACGTAATGAAATTCATCCGCAAGAAAGCGGCTCATATCCCCTTGGGTCTGATGACGGTAGCAGGCCTGATGCCGGAGGATTGGGATCTCAAATTGGTCGATATGAACGTGGAATCCCTGCCCGACGAGACAATAGAATGGGCGGACCTGGTGTTCATAAGCGCTATGGTCGTCCAGAAGCAGTCAGTCGCTGAACTGGTCGAAAGGTGCGAAAGACTAGGCAGGAAGACCGTTGCCGGGGGGCCGCTTTTCACCAGCGCGGCCGAAGAATACGACCGCATCGACTATCTTGTGCTGAACGAAGCCGAAGTCACCATGCCCATGTTCTTGAAAGATCTTGCCGCAGGGAATCCGCAGCGCATCTACAGGACGGATAAGAAACCGGATATCACAACCACGCCCTTGCCGAGATGGGACCTCATTAACCTGCCGCATTATGCGTCCATGTCGGTGCAGTACTCCCGCGGATGCCCCTTTGACTGCGAGTTCTGCGATATCGTAAACCTCAACGGGCGGCGTCCCAGAGTGAAGTCCAACGACCAGATGCTCCGTGAATTCCAGGTGTTATACGATGTGGGCTGGCGTGGCCGCCTGTTCGTAGTGGACGACAACTTCATCGGGAACTGCTCCAAAGTGAAATCTTTTCTGAGAGATCTCATTGTCTGGCAGGAAGCCCGGGGCTTCCCATTCGCATTATACACCGAGGCTTCGGTCAACCTGGCCCAGGACAAAGAACTCCTGTCATTGATGACCACCGCAGGCTTCGACAGTGTTTTTCTGGGATTGGAAACGCCCGAAGAGGACTGTCTCAAGGAGTGCGGAAAACATCAGAACCGTTCCGTGGACCTGATCGAGGCCGTGAAAACAATACAGCGCAGCGGCATGGAGGTCATGGGCGGATTCATCATCGGTTTTGACAACGATCCCCTGAATATTTTCGATCGGCAGATCAGTTTTATTCGGGACAGCGCGGTGGTGAAGGCCATGATCGGGCTGTTGAGCGCGATCCCGGGAACTCGACTCTACGAAAGGCTCAAGAAAGAAGGCCGACTCCTGAATAGCCCCACCGGGGACAATTGCGACGGAACACTCAATTTCATACCAAAGACAATGGACATTCAGACCGTGATAGACGGGTACCAGAAAGTGCTCGACAACATCTATTCCCCGCGAGAGTATTATGGGCGAGTAATGAGTTTCCTCAAGGTTTATAAGCCGACCCGTCGTAGGCGCCGCTCACCGGGCGATTTGGGGGCCTTTTTCAGATCAATGCTCTATCTGGGCATTCTGGACAAAGGGAAATTCCACTACTGGAAGCTCCTGGTGAAGGTGTCGCTGTTCCATAGAAAGGCATTCGGAGAGGCGATTACCCTGGCCATTTTCGGGTACCATTTTCGGAAACTGATCGCCAAATCCTAGAGGCCTGTCAGTAAATAGACCTCTCAATTTCCACAGTGTCGTCACCCCGGCGAACCCCGGATCGGTGTCCGGGGCAGGCTCTGGAATGACGGTAATAAGTTCCGGCAAGGTTTCAGGATTCATAGGTTGTAGTACCCTAATCTGTGCGGTTCTTGGTTCATCCAACAAGCAAGTACCTGAAGTATCTGTCATTGCGAGCGCAGCGAAGCAATCTCATTGGGTGGAAGAACCAAAGGCTGGAGATTGCTTCGTCACTCCGCTCCTCGCAATGACATCAGCTTGAATCGCTCAATTTGGGTAGTACTTATTTCGGGACGAGCCCTAAATCCCGGACAACACGCGCGGCTTCAAATAGGATTGGGCCGTGCGCGCTCCAAACCCGCCACGAACCCTTCTGCTTTCCTCGTGAAAACCTCCTGGTCCAGCTTCATTTTCCACACCCCGTTTTCCTGGTGCGGTCTCTGCTGAATTCGCCAGGTGTCGGAAAACCCGAATAGGCCGATTGAGAGCGTGTCTCCTTCAATTCTAACCCTTCCGCCGGTGACCGAGGAACGTTCGGTCTTGTAGCCGCCCCTGCCGTTGGGCTGGATCTCAATTACGGTCCCCTTCTCTCCGACCCACTTGCCGGCAAAGACCATCTGTTTTACAGTGAGAGGTTCAGACGAGAAAATATCTCGTACAAAGTTGGGCGCCCCCCTTCCTACCAGCACCACCATGAGGATCACCCAAGCTGCAAAGAACGCTGCTCCCGCGATTCCCAGGGCCCGTCCCACCCTGACGTTACCGACTTTCTCGGCAGACATCCTGCCGGCCCGGATTTCTCTCAGGTCGGAATTTGCCATGATCCAGGCGATAATTCCTACGGGCCCGCACATGAACAATGACAGAATTCCCAGAACCAATATGGAATCGGCCCGATTGGGCAATCCGCCATCCTGATGCTCAGTTGGCAATTGCAAAGGACCGTGCCCGGGTTCCAAAGGAGTCGCGGTTCTCACCGATTGTGCCTTTTCGCCCGAAGGCGAATCATATTTCTTTTCGACCATGGTAGCGTTCCGACAAACCGGGGGGATAAAGGAGGCGCAAAAAAGTAAGCCCGACGGACCTTAAACAGGGTATGGCTCCAAAAGAGGAGGACACAGCGGTTCCGCCGGGCATTCGCAACACTAACGATTATACTCTATACCTCCCCACTGCGGAATGTCAACAACTTTCTTGCGAAACTCGCAAGCCTTCGGTTATCAGCGTGAATAGGAGGGGACACTCCGGGCTGGATGCCGTCCCGCGTAGGCGGGGGCCTGCGGGGATTACCCCCCGTGTCGCGGCTGGTTCATAAGGCGATTGATCCTAATCCTCCGGCATGATATATGGCTGATACCGATTGGATGAAACCTTGCCTTCCCGCACCCGTGGGAGGCGAAACTGTACTACGGCTCCCCTGGGAGCCCAATTGAGGCGCTTGACGGAGGAGAAGCCAATTGGACCGGGAACTCCTTAAATCCGTTGTGGAAGGTCTGGTTTTTGCCTGCTCGGAACCGGTCGGCCTTGACGCGCTCACCAAAGTGATCGAGGACACCTCGGGGCAGGAGGTCCAGGCGGTTCTGGACGAACTGGAGCAAGACTACCAACTCAAATCGGGGGGCTTCCTGTTGTGTAGGGTCGCGGGGGGGTACCAGTTCAGAACCGTTCCCAAGATCGCTCCATGGATACGGGAGCTGAAACGGATAAAGCCCGCTCGGTTGAGCCGGGCCGCTTTGGAGATTCTCTCGATTGTCGCGTATAATCAGCCTGTCACCAGGAGCCGTATCGAGCAGATTCGTGGGGTCGAGAGTTCCGCGGTCCTGAGAAGCCTGCTGGAACGGGATCTCGTAGGGGTTGTGGGCAGGAAAGACGTCCCCGGCCGTCCATTGCTCTATGGAACATCCAAGCGATTCCTTGAGGTCTTCGGATTGATGGATCTCGCTTCCCTGCCCCCTTTGCCCGAGATCGAAAAACTTGAGGCCGACTTGGAGGATGTCCCTCAGACCAGCCATCACCCCTAATAGGGGACAAGGAACCACGAAAGTCCTGCCGTTGTTCACTGGTCCGTGGCTTCGCCCCGGATGAGGTAAGCGGTTCTGCAAATGCCTTAAGAATCCAGTCATCTTTGGAGGGGAGGCCCGAGCCGGGCAGCCATATCAGCGTCATCGGCCGGCAGATGTCGCGGGTTTCAGTGAGTTCCGCAGGGGAAAAGAGACCGAGCGGTCCCTATTGCAGTGCATAGAGATGGCCGTCGTCGCTGCCGAAAAATACCATTTCACCATCAGCGGTAGGAGAAGAGTTGACCGGACCTTGGGTTTCAAATTTCCATTTAAGTTGTCCGGTTTTCGCATCAACCGCGTACACGTGATGGTCCGCGCTTCCGAAGTAAGCTGTGGACCCCGCTATCAGGACACTTGAGGACACGCTCCCGCCTGTTTCTACTACCCACTTGGCTTTTCCTGTCTTCAAGTCGAGGGCGCACACTTTGCCGTCCGCGTTTCCTATGTAGAGGGTGCCGAAGGCTATTGCCGCGGAAGGGGTCACTTTTGATCCGAAGTCCAGCCTCCATTGTTCTTTTCCGTCTTCCATTGTTACAGCACGAACGAATCCGTCCCAACTCCCGAAACAGACCAAGCCGTCGGCTATTGCGGGGGACGCGGAGATGGGCGAAGACGAAGCAAAAAACCATTTGGGCTTTCCCGAATCAATGTTCAGCGCATAAAGGTTTCCGTCGTAACTTCCGAAGCATATTGTGTCTTCTGATATGGCTGGAGCGGACGAGATTTGTCCGCCGGCTTTGAATTTCCACTTCACTTTGGTTCCGGCAATGTTCAGCGCATGAAGGATTCCGTCCGAGCCGCCGAAGTAGATCAGGTCCCCGATAATGGCCGGAGAGGAAGAAACGGGCCCGTTTGTTTTGAGGCTCCACTTAACCTCCCCTGATTTTGCATCCACAGCGCAAAACGCGCCGTCGGATGTTCCAAAGAAGACGTTGCTATGGGCAATCGCGGGCGGAGATGTTACCGGTCCTGCGGTCTTGAAGTTCCACCTTAGCTCGCCGGTTGCAGCTTCAAGCGCGTACATATTTCCATCCCAGCTTCCGAAACAGACGCGTCCCAGCCCTGTGACCGGCGACGATGACACCCAGCCCTCGGTCTTGAATTTCCATTTCAGTTCCGACAGTTGCGGGACACCAGGGGCATTGCTGACCCCGGTCCGCTGGAGATTGCCGCGAAACAATCCGGAAACCTGTTTTTCGACAGGCTTGGGCGGAGGCGTCACATGGTGGGCGGCTGGGGCCTTGGTCTTGGGTGGCGCTACGAGGGCTAATTCGGGAATCCTCTCAGTAACGGAAGCGACAATTTCACCGCACCTGGGGCACTGGTCCAGCTCATTGGGATCCGTAGCCCCGCACGCGGGGCATTCAAAGCCATAGGCAGCGGCGTGTCGAACCGCGTTGACGTACTGCTCCAAATCCGCCACGGTCAGAATCTTGGCATCAACGATCCTCGCCAGGATTTGCCTCATCTGCTGGGACGAGACGCCGTACTTGGCCAACAGGGCCTCCGGAGACATCTTGGACTTGATGTCCCGGACTACTTCACTGACTTTGAAAGTCTTGGTTTTAATGGTCATAGATCGCTCCGAGAGGGACCCACGGATCTGATCCAATCCTGAATTCTCATCGGGCCCATGCGTCTCTACAAGTCACTACCTACGAGTATAACCGCAAACCCCTTTTCCACAAAGCCTGTTTTCATCTTCCTATGCTGTGATAATCAAATCCCAGTTCGGCCATCTTCTGTGAGTCGTACAGATTCCTGCCGTCAAAAATGACCGGCTCCACCAACGCTTCCTTAATCCTGGTGAAGTCCGGATGGCGAAATTCGTTCCATTCGGTCACAATTATCAGAGCATCTGCGCCTTCAACGGCTTCATAGTTCCCGGCCGCGTATTCGATTGAGTCCCCCAGGAGGCGACCCGCGCTTTCCATGGCCACGGGGTCGTATGCCTTAATTCGCGCTCCCTTGTCCAGCAGCGCCTTGATAACCTCCAGCGACGGAGCATCGCGAATGTCGTCGGTTCTAGGCTTGAAACTCAAGCCCCACAGGGCAAATCGCTTTCCTTCCAACGATCCATTGCCGTAATGGGCTGATATTTTGTTGATGAAATGTTGCTTCTGAGCTCTGTTGGCCTCCTGAACCGCTTCCAGAATACTGAGCCGGACACCGTGATCACGCGCGGTATGGGTTAGCGCTTCAACGTCTTTTGGGAAGCACGATCCTCCGTAGCCGAGGCCCGCGAAAAGAAACTGAGGACCGATGCGTGAATCGGAACCGATGCCGGTCCTGACCATTTCTACGTTCGCACCCACCCTTTCGCACAACCTCGAAAGCTCGTTCACAAACGAAATCTTCGTTGCCAGTAGGCCGTTAGCCGCATACTTGGTCATCTCAGAAGAGATGACGTCCATGCCCAGTATGGGCTTGCCGGTCCGTACGAACGGGCTGTACAGCTCCTTCAAGATCTCGCCCACCCTCACATCGTCCACACCGACGACCACTCGTTCAGGCTTCATACAGTCGTCAATCGCATTGCCTTCCTTGAGAAATTCGGGGTTGGAAGCTACATCAAAGGGGTGTTCGGTTTCCTCGGCTATGATCTCACGGACCTTGTGAGTGGTCCCCACCGGAACAGTGCTCTTTGTAACGATGATCTTGTAGGTCTTGACGGCCCTACCTATTTCGCGGGCCACAGTGAACACCTGACTGAGGTCCGCGTTGCCGCTCTGATCAGGAGGGGTTCCAACAGCGATGAAATTGATCAAAGACTGTTCCACCGTGGCCTGAAGATCTGTTGTGAAATGGAGACGCTTCTCAGCCACATTCCTGGCAATGATCTGCTCCAGACCCGGTTCGTAGATCGGGACCAGCCCACTTGAAAGCGCGTCGATCTTCGCCTCATCTATGTCCATCAGGATGACGTCGTTGCCCATCTCAGCAAAGCAGGCACCGGTGACAAGCCCTACGTAACCGGTTCCCATTACACCTACGTGCATAATACCTCCGTTAAATCAAAGAATCGGCATTCTATCGGACCGAAACGTTTTCCACTTGCATTGTGGCACAAAACAGACCAGGTTGCACCCCTCCCAAGGGAAGCGAGGCAGAGCCTGGGAACGAGGGGACCCCCCCCTTTGTCAACGGACTCTTGCCCACATGTAAGACAGTAGGTGGCGCTGTCCACCTGTGATTCCGGTCAGTTGGCCGACCGGGGTTCCGATGGTAGCGATTCCACATGAGCGGCTCACCAATAGTTGAAGAGATATCGACTACCGGCGATCCGCTATCCCAACCGCACCTCCGTGGCTTCCAGTTCTCGGATGCGGTCTCGCAGTTCGGCAGCCTTCTCGAATTCCAGATCCCGGGCCGCGTCGAACATCTCCCTGGTCAGGTCCTCGATGACCTTGGGGATCTGCTCCAACGGGACCTTCGGGAAATCAGATTCCTTGTCGATTCCCACGGTCACATAATCCTGTTCCGCCATCGAGGAAAGGATGTCCGGGATGCTCTTCCGGATCGTTTCCGGGGTGATGTTATGCTCCCGGTTGAACCGGAGCTGGATTTCGCGACGGCGATTTGTCTCTTCCAATGCCTTGCTGATGGACCCGGTGATCCGGTCCGCGTACAGCACCACGGTTCCGTCAACGTTTCGCGCGGCCCTCCCTGCAGTCTGTATCAAGGAACGCTCGGAACGGAGAAAACCCTCCTTATCCGCATCGAGCACGGCAACCAGGGAGACCTCTGGAATGTCGAGCCCCTCTCTCAGAAGGTTGATTCCCACCAGCACATCAAACTCTCCCATTCTGAGGTCCCTGATGATCTCCATCCTCTCGATGGTTTTTATCTCCGAGTGCAGATATTTCACCCTGACCCCCAGGCCGGAATAGTATTCGGTGAGGTCTTCGGACATCCTTTTCGTCAGAGTGGTAACCAGTACCCGCTGGCCTTTGTCGACCCGTTTCCGGATTTCATGAAGTAGATCGTCCACCTGCTCCGACGCGGGCCGCAATTCAATCACCGGATCCATCAACCCTGTCGGACGGATTATCTGCTGGACCACACGGTCCTCAGCGTTTTCCAACTCGTACTGCCCGGGGGTGGCGGATACGTAAATCACCTGATTCACATGAGACTTAAACTCATCGAACATGAGAGGCCTGTTGTCCAGCGCGCTGGGGAGACGGAACCCGTAGTCCACAAGGGTCTGCTTCCTTGCGCGGTCTCCCCTGAACATTCCTACCAGCTGGGGAATGCTGATATGGGATTCGTCAATGAAGAACAGGGCATCGTCCGGAAAATACTCCAGAAGCGTCGGAGGAGGCTCTCCCGCGTTCCTCCTTGTCAAGTACCTGGAATAGTTCTCAATTCCCGAGCAGTAGCCCAATTCCTTGAGCATTTCCATGTCGAAACGGGTCCTCTCTTCGACGCGTTGGGCCTCTATGAAACGGTTATTGGAATAGTAGAACTCGACGCGTTCCCTCATCTCCTCGAGGATCAGATCCGCGGATTCCAGCAAGCGCGACCGCTCAGTCACATAATGGCTGGCTGGATAAATTGCAACCCTGTCAAGGGCCCGCAAGACCTTTCCACGTAATGGATCTATTTCGTAAATGCCGTCAACCTCGTCCCCGAAGAACTCGATCCTGACGGCAAGGGTTTCCTCATACGCCGGGAAGACCTCCACCACGTCCCCGCGGACCCTAAAGGTTCCACGGTGAAAATCCATGTCATTCCGCTTGTACTGGATCTCCACCAATTTTCTTAGAACGTCGTCCCGGTCGCTGCTTTGCCTGTCTATCAGATGAACCAGCATATTCTGGTACGCCTCCGGCGAACCGAGACCGTAAATGCACGAGACAGACGCCACGATGATCACGTCTCCGCGTTCCAGGAGAGATCTCGTGGCCGAATGCCGCATTTTGTCAATCATTTCGTTGATGGCGGAGTCTTTTTCTATGAAAGTGTCCGACTGAGGCAGGTAGGCCTCCGGCTGGTAATAGTCGTAATAGGAGACGAAATATTCCACCGCGTTCTCTGGAAAAAGAGCGCTGAACTCATTGAAAAGCTGAGCCGCGAGCGTTTTGTTGGGGGCAAGAATCAGAGAAGGCCTGCCTACCCTCGCTATGACGTTCGCCATGGTGTAGGTCTTCCCGGAACCTGTTACTCCGAGGAGGACCTGGTGCTCGCTTCCCCTTTCCAGTCCCTGGACCAGTTGATCGATGGCCGCGGGTTGGTCGCCCTTGGGCGCGAAATCGGAAACAATTCGGAATTCAGCCATTCAATGAGCCTCTCACACGAATTTACATGCCTGAAAACAGAGGCACAACGAAACATATAAAGATCCGACATCCCGGCGGGTTACGACTGTAGGGGCGTAGCATGCTACGCCCTCTTGGATGGTCGGTCAACACAGCCGAGTGGTGGACCTTGGAGTTCCCGTTTTGGTAAGAATCAGCAACTATTTCAAATCACGGTCAAGTATTCTTAGCGAACCGTGGATCTTCCGAATGATTTTCTCAAGGTTCTTGAAGCCCTCTGAACGGTCCGATATGGTCAATTGCAGCGTGCGCTCACGGCTCACGTAGTAATGCACTAGCTGAGTCAGACTCACGCCACGGGAATTCTTGAATGAAAAGATGACGTACCCCTGGGCCTTGGACTCCCCGGGCAGCCTACCTTCCTCCAGGACTACCAGATCGGTCACAATAATCTTGAGGCTCTTCTTGAGAGCGTCCAACAGAGGCTTGGCGTCCGCGGACCGCGCCTTAGGACGCTTGGCAATGAAAACAGTGATCCGAAACGCGGCGGCAGGCAAAGAAATCGTCACAGAATCGACGCCGACCGTCTCAACCTTCATGGTCGACGGATAATCCAGAGCAAAGCGCCGGGCTGGATCCATGTACGCCTTGTACTTCAGCCGGGCGTCCGTTCCGGTGCCGGCTGATGCGGGCAGTGCCGAACACCCGAGCGCAAAGACGGCCACCCACACGAAAATCCTGCCGGCACATGGTAGAAGCGCCTTCCTCACCCAAGTATGGGAGGATACCACTATTCTTTCAGCAGATCGTTCGGCAAGATCCGGCATGTTGCGACTCAAGATTATAGCAACTAACATCGCAAGAAAGCGACAATGAAGTATGAAAGTCCTTACCGTTGTTCACTGGTCCGTAGCTTCGCCTCGGACAGGGTAATCGAAGAGTGCGCACGCTGCGCATGGACTTGGAGGGGAGGCCCTAGTACTCATGGGCAGAAGTTCGCTGTCAGGGGCCCGCTCATTCGCCCCACGCGTACTGCGCGACCCTCCAAACCACCCCTTACGTAGACCCGCAAAGGGGTGGCTTTTTCCACGGGCTTTCATGCGAATGCACTCTCTACCAGAATGGGGGCTTGGCCTCTCGGGCGGGACCTTTTCGAGCCTTCGGGCCAACGCGGTTCAAGGCCGCGGCCAGTGACCTGCCTGCGTGGTAGGCCGCGTTTTCAAGACCCTTCTGTACGGTGATCCTGAACCAGCGGGCGGCATCTGATTCTTGATAGACGGCCAAGGCCTCAAGCTGAGCGTCTGAAAGGGAGCGGTACGTGTGAGCGAACGCCGGCAGAGCGATCTCTCTCGTGAACTCCTTGTCGGACCGGACCTTGTTCCCAACCCTGTTCAGCTTCTTACGTCTCTCCCGAGTCGCGGGCCCCATATCGGTTTTGTGGTCCAGGGAAGCCTTTGTCAGGCCCCGGATCACCTCGTTCACCAGATCCGCGCTGAGCTCTGTGACCTGTTCAGCTTTCATGATGCGACGCAGAATCTGCAGGCGAGGTTCCTTCAGCTTTCTGGTCATTGTGTGATTCTTCCAAACACGGTCAAGAACCTCGGGAGCCGCGGCCCGGCGGATCAGCCGTCCGACCTTTCTTCCCGGGTCGGAATCGAAGAAGCCGATCACTTCTTCAATACGGCCTCTGTCGAAATCGGCCCGAAGCGAAGCGCGGATGAGAGGGAGCAAAACATCCCCTCCCGCGGCCTTTTGCATGATTGATTTCGCTTGCTTCCGCGACCTCCGGTCAGGAAACGCATCAGCGGACACCGCGGAGAAAACGGCCAAGTGCAAGGATTTCAATTGCTCTGAAACACCGGACAGATTCAAAGCCCTGTCGATCAGGATCTCCCTATCATCTCCCGCCACGGCCGGGGTTGCAAACCAGCAAACTGCCGTCAGGCTGAACAGGCAAACCGACTTCCAGGTGTCAATCCCCAACGTTTGTCCTCCCGGGATCGTTTGGTCCCACAACACAGATGGATGTGCCTCCGTTAAAGGCTGTGGAATTCCTCCGGAATGGGCAATAACTCGCCCTCAGGGCTTACCGTCACCAGGGTTATGGCGCCTGTGACCAGGTAATCCATGGGCTCGCCCTTCCTGACGATTATCTGCTTAACGACAACTCTGAATCGGGTTCTGTTCTCAATCCGAGTGCGGATCACCAACAGATCCCCCAGCCGGGCGGGTCCATGAAACGCCATTTCCAATTTGTGAACCATGAAGAAGTACCCTCGGTCATGGTACCCCTGGATGCTGGACAGGCGCTCTTCGATAAACTCGGTGCGGGCCCTTTCCATGAATTTCACGTAATTCGCGTGGTAAACTACCGACATGGAGTCGGTGTCTTCGTAGTACACTTTGCACTGAAAAAGATGTTCCTTCTGACGGGATTCGCCCTGGTCAGGATTGCGATTACTTGCGGTCAATTGTCTCGGTCCTTTGGAGACAGGATACTTGGCCGGCCGAAAAAGCGAACTGCATTTCTGGCCGGGTCGTCCGATCCTAACATATTCTACGCGGGTGCGGAATACCGCGGCCGTCCCGGGCCGGAAGACCTCGGTTTTCGGGCTCAGGTCTTCTCATTGCGCATGTCATTGCGAGGAGTGAAGCGACGAAGCAATCCCTGTATTCAGCGCGTGTCGGCCTCATGCGCGGCTTCCGCTTCCGGCTTCCAGAATCCGTTGGTAATCCACTGGTTGGTTCTTGTCTATTCTCACGAATTCCCCGGGCATGGGATACTTAAGGCCGGAGCCGGTATTGAAGAGCAGGATTCGTTCATCTTTGCCGACATCTCCCCGGTTCAGGGCGATCTTGAGCGCGGCCAGGGTTGCGGCGCCTTCGGGCGCGGCGATGATCCCTTCCTTTTGAGCGAGCTCTCTCTGGGATCTCAGTATGTCCTCATCCGAGACCGCGATGGCTGTTCCTCCTGTTTCACGGATCGCCCGCAGCATCAGGAAATCGCCAATGGCATGGGGGACCCTTATGCCCGCGGCAATGGTTTCCGCGGCTTCCCAGGGTCGAGCGGTCTCCGCTCCCTCCTCGAACGCTCGGACAATGGGGGCGCAGCCTTCGGCTTGCACGGATATAAGCCTGGGCCGCTTTGATCCGATCCAACCGAGCGCTTCCATTTCATTGAACGCCTTCCACATGCCGATTAGGCCCGTTCCACCGCCGGTCGGATAGAAGATCGCATCCGGCAAATCCCATTGGAATTGTTCCGCCAGTTCCAGGCCCATTGTCTTCTTTCCCTCTATGCGATAGGGCTCACGCAGGGTGGACATATCGAACCAGCCCGTAAGCTCTTTGCCTTCACGGACGATCTTGCCGCAATCGTCTATTAAACCGTTGACGACGCACACAACAGACCCGGTTATGCAACACTCTTTGATGTTGATCTCCGGCGAGTCCTCCGGGCAGAAGACAAAGACATCCATGCCCGCGCTCGCGCCATACGCGGCAAGCGCTCCGCCCGCATTGCCGGCAGTGGGTACTGTGACGCGTCGAATGCCCAATTCACGCGCCATTGTCACGGCCATTGCCATGCCTCGGGCCTTAAAGCTCCCTGTGGGGAGCCGGCCTTCGTCTTTGACGAACAATCGTTCCATGCCAAGGCCTGAACCGACCGTCCGGATTTGAAGCAGCGGCGTGACGGTTTCCCCAAGGCTCACAACATTTTGAGAATCCTCGACAGGCAAGAACTCCCTGTATCTCCACATGTCGGGATCGCGGGCCGACAGGTCCTCTTTCGTGATCCGAGATGCCATAGACCCCAAATCGTAAACTACCAGCAGCGGCGATTGGCACGAGACACACACCGTGTGAATCTTGCCCGCTTCATGGCCTGTCCCACAACGTGGACATTCAAGGTGAGTTACGCAAGATCGATCCGTTTTCATGTAGGTCTCCTCAGCGTGGAATTGTTCTGTTTCCCTAATCTGTGCGGTTGCTGGTTCATCCAACGAGCAAGTACCTGAAGAATCTGTCATTGCGAGCGCAGCGAAGCAATCTCATTGGGTGGAAGAACCAAAGGCCGGCGATTGCTTCGTCACTTGGCTCCTCGCAATGACATCAGCTTGAATCGCTCAATTTGGGTATTTCATATTTGCCGACCGCTGTTCAGGTCACGCCGGTCCATAAAATGGGAGTTCTTGGGAGGGGGTCTGGGGCCACTCGGCGTGGGGCCATCGAGCCATCATTGTGTATCCGTGATTCCAGCCAAATGGCGGCAAACACCAAGATTCATGTATCGCCCGGCGCGGAGCAGTTTTTGCAAAAACGTCTCCCCCAAATTCTCTTTCCTCTTCCTCTTCCTTCTTCCCTCTTTCCTCTTTCCTCTTTTCCCTCCTCTTTCCTCTTTCTGCCGTTATTTTCTTCCCATTTTCTTTCTTATTTCGCGGTAGGGGAATTTTACGGTTATGGGTCTTCCGTGTGGGCAGACTTCGATTGAGCCGATGCGGTCGAGGTCTCTTAGGAGGGCCTTGATTTCTTCGGGTTGCATGGATTTGGATTCTTTTGCTGCGGCCTTGCAGGCTATGTTTTTGAGGAGTTCCTCTTTTAGTGTTGTGGGGTCGCCTTGCATGCCGGTATTGAGCATCGTGTCGATGAGTCCCTGAAACAGGTCATCCAGACCTTGGTTCTCAAACCAGGCGGGAATCCCTTTTATGACAAACGCGTTTTCTCCGAATTCTTCGATGGCAAATCCCACGCGTCGGAGCAGATCCAGATGGGTGCCGAGAACCCGGGCCTCCAGGGGCGGGTATTCCAGAACCTTGGGAATCAGCATACCCTGGGATTCCTGACGTTGATCTTGGGCCTCTGATTGCATGAGGTCCTCGAAGAGTACCCGTTCATGGGCCGCGTGATGGTCCATGACTATGAGTTCGTCATCGTTGTAGAGGATCAGAAATGAGTTCGGTAGTCTGCCCAGTATTCCCAGGGAGGAGAAGCGCCCGGGGGCCTGCGCGGTGGTTGGGATTCGCTCTGGAGGAGCAGGGTCCGCGGCCGGCGGACGCGGCGGCACACGATCACCGTGTACAGTGGAGGGCTGGGAAGGCATCTTATATGGTGGTTCGGACCCGGGAGTCTCCGGTTTTGCCGATGGAGGCGCAGGCCCGGTCGGTATCCGTTCATCTCTCAGGTGGACCGGTAGGGGCGTGGTCGGGGGCTTGGGAAAGATCGGCTCCGGTGGTCCCGGGGGTGGATAGAACGGCCCTCCGGTCAGGGCCTGGTGGACGCCGTCCACGATGACCCCGAAGACTCGCTTGGGATTGACGAATCTGACTTCGGCCTTCTGGGGGTGCACGTTAACGTCCACATGATCGGGCGGCAGTTGCACGAACAATATGGCCAGGGGATAGCGACCTCGCTCCATGAGGTTGGCGAACGCGCGTGCCACCGCGCCGTTGATGAGCCTATCCCGCACCGAGCGGCCGTTCACAAAGGTTAGGACCGATCGCACGTTCGAGCGCGCGTACGGAGGTCGTGCAACGTATCCTTCCACAATCACTTCCCCCTCTGAATGATCCACTTCCACCAAGTTGTCACAGACATCTTTGGAGTACAGCGAATGAATGCGTTCGAATGTGGACCGGGCAGGGGCCGCGTCCATCTTCACCCGGTTGTTTTCCGCGTAGGTGAAACCGATTGACGGAAAACCCAGGGCAAATCTTGTGACCAGTTCACTGACATGGCCGGCCTCAACCGATATTGTTTTCAGGAACTTACGACGAACAGGCACATTGTAGAAAAGGCTCTTTACCTCGACCACGGTTCCGCGGGCCATTCCTATGGGATCGGATTTGCGTAAGACTCCCCCTTCAATGACGAGTTCGCTTCCACCGTCGCCGGCACCGTCAAAGGTCATCAGCCTGAGCCTTGATATGGCCGCGATACTCGCCAGAGCCTCGCCTCTGAAGCCCATTGTCGCGACTCCCACCAGGTCCTTTTCAGACTCTATCTTGGAAGTGGCGTGCCTTTCCAGCGCAAGAAACGAGTCGTCTCCGGACATTCCTGTTCCATTGTCCTTCACTCGGATCAGTTTCCTGCCGCCGTTTTCGATGTCGATCCGAATGGACGAAGCGGAAGCGTCGATTGAGTTTTCAACCAATTCCTTTACCACTGAAACCGGGCGTTCCACGACCTCGCCTGCGGCTATCTGGTTGATTACTCTTTCGTCAAGGACCTTGATTCGACCGGTCATTTTCGTCCTATGAATAGTCATGCCCGAAGAGAAGAGGTATTAGCCACAGAGGGCACAGAGACCACAGAGGAAACATCTTCTCAGAGTCTCTGTGGTTGAATATTCCTATTCTTTCTTCTCTGTGCCTCTGTGTCTCTGTGGTTGATTACTCTTCTCTTTCTTCTCTCTTCGTCTTCTCTCTTCCCCTGGCTCTCCGTGGCGGATTGCGCGTTCCTTAGAACAGCTTCCCCTGACCCTTCGGTCCAGGCCGGTCCTTGAACAGATTGTGCGCCCGCGCGGTGGCGACCCTTCCCCTTGGAGTGCGATCCACGAAGCCCTCTTTGATGAGGTACGGTTCGTACACATCCTCAAGGGTGTCTTTTTCCTCACCTATGGCCGCGGCGAGGGTATCGATCCCCACGGGGCCTCCGCTGAACTTGAAGATGATCGTCTCCAGGAACTTCCTATCCATAGTCTCAAGCCCGGAGGCATCCACGTCCAGCATCTCCAGTGCCTTGGCCGCGGTGTCCTTGTCTATGATTCCGTTCGCTCGCACCTGGGCATAATCCCTCACTCTTCGGGTTAAGCGGTTGGCCACCCTGGGAGTGGCCCTGGAGCGGCTCGCTATTTCGTGAGCGCCCAGGTCGTCGATCTCCACGTTGAGGAGCGCGGCCGAACGCTTGACTATCTTTTCAAGCTCGGCATCGGAATAGAATTCGAGTCGGAACACGATCCCGAAGCGGTCTCTGAGGGGGTTTGTGAGCAATCCGCTGCGAGTGGTGGCTCCCACCAGGGTAAAGGGGGCCAGATCCAGTTTGATCGAGCGAGCGCTGGGGCCCTGGCCGATGATTATATCCAGGTTGAAGTCCTCCATCGCGGGATACAATATCTCTTCAACAACAGGGGATAGCCTGTGGATCTCGTCGATGAACAGCACATCCCGGCTTTCCAGATTGGTGAGTATTGCGGCCAGGTCGCCCGGCTTTTCCACCACAGGCCCTGAAGTGGTCCGGATCTGCACTCCCATCTCGCGGGATATGATGTGGGCCAAGGTGGTCTTTCCAAGACCGGGGGGGCCGTGAAAGAGTATATGATCCAGGGCCTCCCCCCTTGCCGCGGCCGCTTCAATGAAGATGCTCAGGTTCTCCTTGATCCTTTCCTGGCCCACGTACTCGGTGAGCCGAGTGGGCCGCAACGAAGTCTCAGCCTGATGATCATCAGCCACCAGACTCCCTGTGATAATGCGATCCTCGGACATCCAGCCGTCCCTTTCAATCCGCGCCACGATATTTGCATCTGAAACGAACTCTACTTTATCACAGGCATGCGCTAGGATTTCAAGGGATCTTTGACAGTGAGTCCAACCATCGAGTCATGTGGGGGACATAGGTTTTCCGGCGAACATGTCATTGCGAGGAGTGAAACGACGAAGCAATCCCAGTATAGAGCGTTCAGGAGATTGCTTCGCAGCCCTCGCAATGACATCTTGAGAGATCTCCTCGAATGACTGAGGAGTTACGTGGAATATCCCTGTTGAAAGTTCTGTTAGGCCATGTTATTAAAGGCTTAAGGGCGTTGGTAGGAACAACAGCACGCTGGAGGGATGAGGCATGTCAGGTCACAATAAATGGAGCACGATCAAGCATAAGAAAGGGGCCGCGGACGCGAAACGCGGGAAGCTGTTCTCCAAGATTATCAAGGAGATCACCATTGCCGCTCGCATGGGGGGAGGGGACCCTGAAGGCAACCCGCGATTGAGGACAGCCGTCCAGACGGCCAGAGCCGCAAACATGCCCAAGGATAACATCGACAAGGCCATAAAGAGAGGCGCCGGTGAACTGGAGGGCGTCTCATACGAGGAATTCAGTTACGAAGGATATGGCCCTGGTGGGGTGGCCGTATTGCTGGAAGTGCTCACCGACAACAAGAACCGCACGGTGGCCGAGGTGCGTCACATATTCGACAGATTCAACGGGAGCCTGGGAGAAACCGGCTGCGTGTCCTGGTTGTTCGACAAAAAGGGAATGGTGGTCATTGCCGCTGAAGGACGCGACGAAGACGAAGTGATGGAATTGGCCCTTGAAGCCGGCGCGCATGATGTGGAATCCGAAGGCGATACCTATGAAATAACCGCAGATCCCGCGGATATCGAGGCCGTGCGCAAGGCCGTGGAAGAAAAGGGATGGAAGATCGAACTGGCGGAGATCACCATGATTCCCCAGAACACCGTAAAACTGGAAGGCAAGAAAGCCGACCAGATGCTCAGAATGATGGACGCTCTCGATGATCATGATGACCTTCAGAACGTCCACGCCAACTTCGATATCTCCGAAGAAGAAATGATGAAAGCCTCCGCCTGATCCGGCAGGAGCGCTCGCATCCATACTCCAATGATACGACATAGTTACCGTCGTGTCACTGTGGTGCGCTATTCTTCTCTTTATCTTCATCTTTTCTTCTCTTTTCTTCTCCTTACTCTTCGGTGAATTACGTCCCGCCCGGAGGCCGCGTTCATCAGCCCAGCTCAAAGAGCGCGGTGCGGCTCAGGCCTACTCTGAATCCGTCGGTCAGCTTGAGATCCGCGTTCTGGGCTATTTTCACAGTTCTCTTGAAATCGGGTTTGGAAACGTGCAGCCGCGGTTCCGCGACGAGCAGCTTTGCTCGCGGCTTCAAGACAGATTTGATTTCAGAGAAGAACCGGTCCTTGTCCCGCACTTCGTGGGCCACCCAGAATGCCAGGGCAAAGTCCACCGGATCGGTGACTCCGAGCTTGTTCCTTTTGCAAAGGACGGTTGATATGCGGGAAGCGACCCCGGCTCGTTCTGCTCGTTTGAGCATCACGTCGAGCATCTTCTGTTGCAGGTCAACCGATATTACCCGCCCTTGGGGGCCCACCAGTTTGGCTACACCGATTGAGAAGAATCCCATGCCGCACCCCGTGTCCAGCACGGTCATACCCTCCTTCACATGGTCTGAGAGCAACTTTTCCGGTTTTTGGAACAGCCTTCGGAAGCGATTATCAAAACTGTACGCCACCCACCAGGGACAAGTGTGTTCGCCCCCGCTGAGGATAGTGGAAAATTTCATTTCAAACCTCTTTCAATCGGAGGCGTTCATACAAGGAATCTGTTGTCCTGTTTTCAAATGAGATTATAATGCCTAAATTCTAAATGGCCAACACCGTGACGCCGTGGACTGGAAGCGGCTGCAAAAAAAACCCTAACTATTGCAACAGCTTATAGCTACATTAGCCACCACGCCTTCGCTTTTCGGCACAGCGACTCCGGTCAGTGCCGCAAGACAGCCGGTCCCGGTCCGGTGAGCGCATGAAACCAGCTTGTGATCAACCAGATCAACATCATGGAGCCAGGGCTGCTTCGATCACCTGCACAACTTGCGCTAGAACAGGGGGGTTAGCAACCGCCTCTAGACTAATGAATGATTTTCAGACAAAATTGCCGGCAGATCCTTTTTGACTGGAATCACTATGAACAACGATCACTTCCTGGGAATCGACTGCGGATCGGTCAGCCTGAACTTGGCGCTGGTGGCTGAGGGCCTGGACGAGCCGATCCCCATGTACATGAGGACCCAAGGCAAGCCGCTGGAGACCTTTGTCAAGGCCGTGGGAGAACTGAGAGAGCGATGCGGCCCGGCGGACATCGAGATTGGGGGCGCGCTGGTCACGGGCAGCGGCAGAGAGCTTCTCGCCCAGTCCCTGGGACTTCCGGCAATCAATGAGATAACAGCGCACGCCGCGGGCGCGTTCCAGGTCAATCCCGACATCCGGACGATTATTGAGATCGGCGGCCAGGATTCCAAGTTCATCAGGATGGAACCATCCGGGCAGGGGGGCCGGCCGAGGATAGTCTCATTTCGAATGAACGAGATCTGCGCCGCGGGGACCGGGGCTTTCCTGGACGAGCAGGCGGGCAGGCTGGGAATACCGGTGGAGTCATTTGAATCGATCGCGGCTCAAAGCGACACGCCGGCGCCCATAGCCGGCCGGTGCGCTGTCTTCGCCAAGACCGACATGATTCACCAGGCTCAGGAAGGCACATCCCTGCCCGACATACTTCTGGGCGCGGCCTTTGCGCTGGCCCGCAACTACATTGGAACACTCATCCGCGGGGATTCTCTTGTTCCGCTTGTTTCTCTTCAAGGCGGGGTCATGGCCAACTCTGCCGTGGTCAGGGCGTTTCGCGCGCTGTTGGGGCTTTCCGAGGATGAGGTTACGATTCCTCCTCATTTCAAGGTTCTGGGAGCGCTGGGAAGCGCGCTGATCGCGAAGAGGTCTCATCAGGGCAAAATGATCAGTCTTGAGCAGTTGCGGGAACGGGCTCTCACGGCACGCCCCGCGGTTCTGCGGAGCGCGTTTTCGTCGCCACTCGTCATTTCGTCGAATGCCCACATCTTGCCCGCGCCCGTGCAGCGAGGAGAGCCCGATCATGAACCTCCTTTTGTGATGGGTCTGGACGTGGGGTCGGTAAGCGCCAAGGGAGTTGTGATAGACAGCCACGGGAGAATTGTTACGGAAGATTATCGGTTGTCCAAAGGACGTTCCCTTGAAGCACTTGAACAGGTGATTGACGCTCTTCTGGACAACCGGCCCGACGTGAACGCGTTTGCCGTGACAGGCAGCGGTAGATCGCTCGCGGGACGACTTCTGGACGCGGACCTGATCGTCAATGAAATCTCGGCGCAGGCCAGGGCCGCGGTTGAGCACGATCCCGATGTTGAAACCATCATCGAAATAGGCGGTCAGGATTCAAAGTGGATAGCCCTGGAAGATGGGACGCTCAAAGATTTTGAGATGAACCGGGTATGCGCGGCGGGGACCGGCAGTTTCCTCATGGAGCAGGCGGATCGTATCGGCCTCCCGATGGGGAAGCCCTTTTCAGACCGGGCTTTCTCGTCCACGAGCCCATCCGACCTTGGGACGCGCTGCACGGTTTTCATGGAATCAGATCTTGTTCATCACCAGAACAACGGAGCGTCCCGCTCAGATCTGGCCGCGGGCGTCTGCATCAGCATCGTGCGCAATTACCTTGAGCGGGTGGCTAATCACAGGCCGCTGGGGAACAAGGTCATGTTCCTGGGAGGCGTCGCGGCCAATGCAGCGGTGAGGGCCGCGTTCGAGCGGCAGACCGGTCTGTCTTTTGAATCTCCTTCCTTTTTCCGGGTGTCCGGCGCGCTGGGCGCTGCTTTGAAAGCACTGGATTCGATTCGCGGGGGAGACATGGTCCTGAAAGAATGGGATCGGACGGGTCTGAATCTGGTGGACATTCAAAAGGAGACCTTCGGGTGCAAGGGGTGTCCGAATCAATGCCGTATTGACAAGTACCGTCCCGGGAACCGAATCGTTTTCCACGGGGGACGCTGCGATCGATGGGAAGCGGAGGATCGGATGAAGTCGCGGGACGAAGAATCGGATCCTTTCGGAATCAGAACCGAATTACTGGAGGTAATCGCGGCCGTGAGATCGACCGTGGAACCGGCGCCCACCGAGGTCCCGGATCGCTGGGGAATAATGCGATCTCCGCAATTCTACGACTGGTTCCCCTTCTGGAAAACCTTCTGCCATGGGCTGGGGATTGACCTCGAACCCGCGCCGCGGGCCTCCAGAGAACAGTTTGAACGGGGCGCTCGGTACCTGCGTGTGGAGACCTGTCTGCCTATGAAGGTCATGGCAGGTCAGGCACGGGACCTGGTCGCGTCGGGAGTGGACACAATCTTTCATCCGGCCGTGCTGAGCGAGAAACACCCGACCCCCGCCGGCCGACCTATGGAACACTGCCCGTACATTCAGGCTTCTTCGCAGTTTTTCAAGGCCGCGTTCGATGTTGAATGGCACGAACCTGTTATAAGCTTTCAGAGCGATCCGGACGCCTGGCGCAACGAGCATCTCAGCTTTGCCGAGAGTATCGGCATCCGGGGCCCCAGGGCAGAGGAAGCCTTGGAACAGGGGCTCGCTGCACAGGCGAGATTCGATGAAACCATTGAACGAGGAGCCCGGGAATTCCTCGACTCAATCGCGGACAGCGATCGTGCCCTGGTTGTTCTGGGCAAGCCCTACCACACATCCGATCCGTTCATGAACATGAATCTGGCGAGCATGTTCAAACGGCTCGGGATCAAGGCGATGCCCGGGGACATTTTTCCTTTGGATAGCCTTCCCACACGGTCGCCCATTGCTTGGAAGCACCAACTGCGGATGATCGCGGTAGCTCGGGCGGTGGCCGCGGATCAGCGGCTGTTTCCGGTGATGATCACCTTCTTCGGCTGCGGTCCCGATCCTTTCACCATGAGGCACATCAGGGAGAGCCTTAAGGGAAAACCGCTGCTGGTGCTGGAGATGGACGAACACTCCTCCAGAGCCGGACTAATGACTCGACTGGAGGCCTTTCTCGATCATGTGACCCGGTACGAACGCAGGATCGGCAGAGCCAAGGACGAAGAACCCGTGGTCCACCGGCCAAGCTCCCGGATGAATCGGCAGGGCAGGGCGGTCAAACCTCGATCACGTGGAAGACGGGTCGATTCGATCTATGTTCCCCATTTCGGCGATCATGGAAATGCATTCGCGGGCGCGGCCCGATCCCTGGACATCGACGCTCGGGCGCTCCCTCCCTCGGATGAGGAATCAGCGCGGCTGGGGCGTCCGCATCTCATGGGTGGCGAATGCCATCCATACGCTCTGATTCTGGGTGATTACCTGAAGTTGGCTCGAAGGCTGCCCCCCGAGGAGGCAAAAAGGAGCCTCTTCAGCATCCCCGGTTACAGCGCTTGCCGTCTGGGACAGTATCCGGTCTACGTGGAAAAGGTCCGTAAGGAGTGCGGGTATTCCATGCGGGCAATTGCGGATCTGAGCCAGGCATTGACCGCGTTCGGGCTTTCCAGGAAGTATCGAGATCAGGCCCTGCTGAGGACCTGGGAGGGCCTGAACGCGTACGACGTGCTCCTCGCGGTTTACTTGAGGATGCGGCCCCTGACCACAGACCCCGACAGGCTGGAAGACGCGTACTCAAAGGCCCGGGACACGGTCTTCACCTCTCTGTGCTCCGGTGAAGTGGAAAAAGGGCTGGAAGAGGCCCTCAACGACTTCTATAGTGTGCCGCTGGATGAGACCGTCCAAGGGCCCGCAATCGCGATTACAGGCGATTACTACACCAGGATCGTCAGTTTCGCCAACAATGAAGTTTACCGCGAAATCGAGAACCTCGGGGGGATTGTCTGGTCTCCGCCCACCTTTTCCGATTCGCTTAAACTGTATTATCTCCAGGAGATCATGGGGAATTCCATTGCTTCCAACACAGTGGAGTTCGCTGCCAGGACTTCCCTGTACGGCTCAATGGTGTTGTCGGAGCTTCGCATCAAGGGTTCCGGGTCGGTCCGCAAGTTCCTGCCGGGACGACTGGATCCGTACGGCCTCAGAATGAAGAATATTGCAGCCCGATACATGGACCCCCGCTTTCCACCCGGAATCACCGCGCCCTTTGCCACCGCGCTGGACCAATTGGACCAGGGGGCCGACGGCGTGCTGAACCTGATCACGCTGAACTGCAGCTTCGGGACCGTTGTCACCGCGGCATTGAACAAGGCCATGAAGGAACGGCCTCACGTTCCCATGCTGACCCTGGTGTTCGACGGCCTCAAGAAGACCAATGAAAAGACCCGGGTCGAAGCCTTCATGGAACAGGCCCATGACCATTTCCGCAGGCAACTGACATAACCACAATTCACGGTCAACTTTGACGCGGTGGTTGTGTGGACCCGATCAGAGGGTTTGCGACAAGCAGGTGGGCCGGAAAAAGGGTCAACGAGGTCTTTCTTTTTTCTTGACCCACGATTGGGGCTCCCCGGCTTGGCCGGGCGGGAAAAGCTCTATTTCCGGACTTGACCACTTCCTAGATCTCACGTTTCGCACCATTTTGGGGCGCCTTTTCAGCATTTTTCGACTTGCGCTAACTCATTGGTTATGCTAATTATCCTTGATGTAAGGCGACCTCAAGACCCTGACTCTTACAGGGATTCCCAGTCAGGAGATGGGGGGGGCGATGAGAGAACCTGACGCGATCGTTGACAACGAAGTTGAACGAACTCTGATTCTAGACCGGATAGCGACATTGAAAACGCTGGTCAGACTGGTTTGATTCAACTCAACCTTCCTAAATAATAACACCTGCTTAACCGCGGCGAAAAATACTCCATTTTGCTCAAAAAAAAGCGCGGAATCCGAGTTGTATAGTCTCTTTCCTGGTCTGGCCAGGTATATCCACATTACATGTTGCCCTGACATCCCGTACCATAAGTATCTAACCAGCCTTTTGATCCCTTAAATAGAAATTGATTCAGAAGGTGAATCTTTTCGTATTCCTTTACCTCCCCTTCGCCGGATTCGGTTACAACTTTCCATGTGGCATGTCCATTTTCTCTGTATTTACCCGTTACTGTATTGACAAGCACCCCTTTTCGCTTATCCGGACAAATCAGGTTTAAGTACTTTCCAAATGGTTTCTGTAAACTTGTTGAGCAACCTCTTTTCGTATAGGAGTTGTGCTTTCTGTTGTCCCGGCCTCTTGCTGGTCGCATCGACAATATTGGTAAGATCGTTTATAAAGTCTAGATTATGGTCAGCATCAAGCAGGTAGTCCAGATATGCTCTAGTGTGTTGATGTCCGGCTTCGGCCATGAAATCCAGGAAGGTCACAAGAGTATGTCCCTTCAGGTTACCGACTCCTCCCATAATACCATAGATTTGGCGCAGGTTGTATCCTATGGTCTTCTCTATTCGTGACTCAGCCAGAAGCAGATCAACGAAACGGTGCATTCGACAGCATGTCCCTTCTCGCCTTGGGTTCCTGCAATTGTCAAGGTCAATCCCGGACGAATACGGGTTCTTCGGAAAGTTATGGACCGATCCAAGCGGTGTATAATCAGTCTGGCCGGAAATAGTTTTAGCCCACTTCATTAGACCGTTGATCAGCTGATTGTCTTGATTCTTATTAATCACTCCCATAACCGTATAGTGTTTGTTATTTCGTTTGTACTGGCAAATACAAAACGGATGCAGTGAAGCGAATAGCCCGGGAGTTGCGTCAAGTCTATTCCATGCCTTGGGAACAATATCAAGGACATTGTTATAGGCTCCAAAATCGACCTTGTTATTCACAATTGCCTTCCGGAAGTGGTTTGCGAAAGTCTTGTCGCCCGGGGTGGCTCCCGCATACGCTCTAACCCTAAACGAAACATTCTCTCCCTTCCAATCCTTTTTCTTTTCAATCAAATACAAAGCCAGGACTGGCGCCAAAGTTCCTCCCAAGCTATGGCCTCCGAACGAAATAGTGACCTTTTGGTGATCAATCTCATCGTTCAGGAAGTCCATCAGAGTCTTGGGGTTTTCCATTCCTGCTTTTAAGTTCAACAGATTTTGAAGGCCTGTTTCCGTACCCTTGGCAATATAGCCGTTGTCCGGTCTTCCCGACCATGGATACGTAGCTTTCACTGCAAAATCCTCGTTGAGCCAGCCATACCAAGAAATCGGATTGGTTCCGGCAATGCCAATAAAGTAGTTGGGTCCGGGATTTCCGGAGGCGTCCATTTCCCGGGCTATGTAGATCACGTTATCCGCGACATAAGGCGTAATACGATCAAAGCTCACATATATTGCGGGTCCCCAAACCAATTTCCAATGTCCGATATCATGTGACAACTTTGAAAATGCCGCATTAATCTGTACCGAGGCATCATCAACAAGCTTCTCTACTGTATCCTCTGTTCGTATATCTCTTCCATCTACCTTTGAGAGCCAAGTTAGGCTGACCAGGATTTTTTCTTGATCCAACATGGCAACTTCTCCTTTTTAGAAATCACGTGTAGGAAGATATTCAGTCCTTTTCTCACGGCCGTTTTTTGTCTCAAGAAGCTCTCAATAGGATTTTCATGAAGCAAAACGCCCGATATAACAGATACATATTGTTTCTTGATAACACCAATGGACCGCTAACTCGCGGTATGACACCCCGCAGCCTGAACCGACCTAAGCCATTGAATTGCAAGCCATTAGACTCCATGGAGCCCTCAGAGAAAGGTGATACATGGTTTCTGTAGACGACACCATCGTTTCTCCTCTACAAGGCGTCCACCGGGCTCTTGACTCCCTTGCCTCCCCGGTTGAGGACGTGGGTGTAGATCATGGTGGTTTTCACGTCTTTGTGCCCAGGGAGTTCCTGAACGGTAGGTTTCCTGAATGAACCTGGTCTCCGGCTTGTGTGAGCGTCTAGGCTCATCTTTCATGGCCCTCCGGTAAGGCCGGCTTTCCGGACTTGAGCCACTTGTCCGGTTCCGCGGCGTCGAAACGCCATTCCCGCCCAGCCTTGTGCGCCGGTACGCGATTTTGCCGCACCGGTTTGTACAGGGTCGAACGGCCCATTTTCAGATATTCCTCTGCTTCCTTGAACGCCGGCCATTTCGTCATTCCTTATCCGGAATTACGCGGCTGTCTCGCCATGTTGACTCTCTTGGCGCCATTGAGGGGGCGGAGCATAGCTCCGCGGACCCGAAAAGGTCTCCGCAAGAGTACCACGCGACCCGACGCCGGCAAAAGCGTCGTCAAGCATCTGAACAAGGGCGCTATTATTGCCTATTTCTTAGTATAATTTTCCCCACGTGCCTCTGTCAAGCCGAATCCTTTCACCCGAGAAGAGAAGAGAAAAGTAGAGAAGAGGGTTTGCCACAGAGGGCACAGAGGGCATAGAGAAGAGGGGGGCCGCTTTCATCTGTCGTTCGGGGCTCGCCGACAATCCGTATTGACATTCGATGAGAGACGAATATTATTGCGTCCGAGTAGCTGGGATTCTCATGCTGCTCGCCACATGGTCGGGGAGAAACATGATCATCATCGGAGTGGACCCGGGAAGCACCGCGACCGGGTACGGCATAATCAGCAAGAACGGTTCCCGATCCAGTCATCTGGACAGCGGTGTGGTTCGGGCATCGTCCTCTTTGGGCCAATCCAAACGCATCTGGAAGATCCATCAAGAGCTGGACGAGATAATAAGGAAACACAGGCCCGACGTGATGGTGGTGGAATCCTTGTTTCACTTCAAGAACAGTCAGAGTCTCATGAAGCTGAGCCAGGTGCGTGGGGTCATTCTTCTTCTCGGAGAAAATCATGGAATGCAGATCTTTGAGTACACTCCAATGGAGATAAAGAAAGGCCTCACCGGGTACGGGAGAGCCGACAAAGAGCAAATGGTATTCATGGTGTCCAAGATCCTGGGCCTGCCGAAGTTGAAATCCCCGGATCAGGCCGACGCTCTTGCCATGGCCCTGTATCATTCACATATTAGTCTGCCGGAACGGAGTGCGCGATGATTGCCTCTTTGCGAGGAAAATTGTTGTTCAGGGGGATCAACAGAGTTGTAATAGATGTTCAGGGTGTCGGGTACAGTGTGGGAGTGTCACTCGCCACGCTGGGGTCGTTGCCCGAAAATGGAGAGGTCTTCCTGCACGTTCATACCGCGGTTCGGGAAACCGCGCTGGAACTCTATGGGTTCATCGACGAAGAAGAAAGGGCCCTGTTCGAGATGCTCCTGGGAGTGGCCGGTGTGGGGCCGAAAATCGCGATCACCATCCTTTCAGGAATAGCCCCGGAGAGTTTTAGACAAGCAGTCCTGGGAGCCGACATTCACAGACTGACCTCCATCCCGGGCATAGGAAAGAAGTCCGCGGAAAGGATCGTCCTGGAACTCAGAGAAAAGATCAAGAAAGTCGGCGCCGGCACTGTGTCCGGGGGCGTGGCAGGCGCCCAGACCGCGCTGGAAGATGATTTGATCTCCTCGCTCGTCAACCTGGGATACAAAGAACGTGTCGCCGGCGCGGCCGCTAAGAAATCGCTGAAGGAATGCGAGCCCGGCGTATCCCTGGAACAAGCGCTGAAGACCGCGCTCAAGGAACTCATGAAATAGTCGATTGTTCAATCCGGTCTTTCAGGACATGGATTCGTGTGGAATTGCGGAGAAAGACTTCGGGACACGCGGTTCCTCAGGCCCACTCTCCCAGAGTACAAGGGTCGGGGTGAGGGCTCTCTTTGGGAGTTCCCCTTGGGAGCTTCAAGCTACAAGAAACAAAAGCGAATTCCCATAGAAGTCTCCCCTGTTCGCGAAGGTGCCGGCCCCAGGTAGGGGAGGCGGAGCCTCCCGGCAATGCATTCCCAGGCAGAGCCCTGATCGGCGTCCGGGGCAGGCTCTGCGTGTCTGCCCCAATGTAGGGGTGCGCACGCGGGAAAGGGCGGACACATAGGTCCGCCCCTACAAGAGAATGCCGACGTTATTTCGTGGCAGGCCCTAACGCGACAAATTGTAGGATGGGGTGAGCGAAGCGAACCCCATCAATCGAGGCATTATCCGGACGAGGCGGGGCGCGAAAACCTCGACCGATGGGATTCCCTCCGGTCATCTCATCCTACGTGCTCCAGGGTCCACCAGGCGCGTGTACTGACCGAGCATCCAAGAGGGCGACCCATACGTAGCCATTAGGGTCATAACCCGCTGGTATGCCGGGTATTTTGATGGTCTGTTGTGCTATTCTTCCGGCATGACCGCGGGCATGGGTTGAAACAAGAGCCGAACCGGTGATAGATTCGGGGTATGAAGAAATATCTGATTATTGTGCTGCAAGCACTGGCGATCGTAGTTGTGGCTTCCATGATCGGGCTGGGAGTCAATCTGGTTTCTTCCAAAGGGATTGCTTGGATCTATGTTCCCCCAGAGGAAGTTGTGGTCTCAGGACTGAAGATTCCCCTGGTGGATGAGCAGACGGCCCACAGGCACTACGAATCCGGCGCCACGATCTTCCTCGACACGCGTGAAAAGGAACCGTACGCGGATGGTCACATCAAAGGAGCGTTCCATTTGCCATCGCCCGAGAAAGAGGAACGCTTTCCCGCGGTGGAACCGTTGATTGGCGAAGATGCCCTTCTGATCCTGTATTGCCACGGCCCGGAATGTGAGATGGCTGAAGAGGTGGCCGGGTTTCTCGCTCAGCTGGGTTACAAAAAGATGATGATAATGACATCGGGCTTCCACGCTTGGGAGAAAGCCGGATATCCGGTGGAGAGCAGGTCGCCTGAGAAGTGATCTGATCCGGACTCCCTTTGAGAATGGTCACGCTAATGTGCACGACTTGGCTGGATTGACCAACCATCCAAGAGCGCGTAGCATGCTACGCCCCCACGGCCGCAACCCGGTAGGATGTCGACCAGTTTTGTGTTTCGTTGTGCCTCAAGAGCTCGGGCATGAGCTTCCCTTTGAGAGAGGCAACTCGGCCGACGGGAGGGAGGAACGTGCCCATCAGCGCCTTGGCTCGGTTGCGCAATGGATCTGTTGAAACTCATAATCAGGAATGTCTTTAGACACAAGCTTCGAGCGTTTCTCACAATTCTCGGGGTATGCGTCGCTATGCTGGCCTTTTGTATGCTCAGGACCCTGGTTGCCGCTTGGTACACAGGTGTGGACGCGTCTCAGGCCAATCGGCTGATAACCCGAAACAAGATTTCCCTCATTCACATGTTGCCGGTGGCATACAGAGACAAGATTCGGCAGGTGAGCGGTGTCACGGGAATAGGGCACGGGATCTGGTACGGTGGAATATACAAGGAAAAGAAGAACTTCTTTCCTCAGATAGTAATAAGCGGCATCGATTACCTGGACATTCTGCCTGAGTTCCTCGTGTCTGAGGCCGCAAGAAAGGCGTTCAGGACGGAACGCAACGCGTGCATCGTGGGTCGGAAGTTGGCAGCGCGATTCAACTGGAAGCTCGGAGATGTCATACCATTGAAGGGCACGATCTTTCCGGGAAATGTGGAACTGGTTGTAAGAGGTATCTACAAAGGAGAATTCAAGAACACCGACGAAACCGTTATGTTGTTCCGCTGGGATTTTCTCAACGAGCATCTGAGGAAGACGTTTTCTGAAGCGGGCGACAAAGCCGGTTGGTTCCTGGTCCAAATAGCGGATCCTGACCGAGCCGCGGAAGTGTCCCGGGATATTGATGCTCTTTTTGAAAACTCCCTCTCTGAAACCATGACCGAAACGGAGAAAGCTTTTCAGCAGGGATTTGTGGCAATGACCGACGCGATCGTCGGCGCCATCAAAGTGATCTCCATCGTCGTGATAGGCATCATTTTGCTCGTTCTGGCAAATACGATGGCAATGACGGCACGCGAGCGGTCAGCCGAGTACGCCGTGTTCAAGACGCTCGGATTCGGCCCCGGGTTTGTCTTTCTCTTGATTGCAGGTGAGTCCGTCGCAATAGCCATGATCGGCGGCATTACCGCGGCGATTCTGAGTTTCCCCAGCGCTCGGGCTTTTCATTGGCAGATATCCAACTTTTTTCCGGTCTTCCATGTTTCAGGCGCGACACTGGCTGCGATGCTGACCATCTCACTGGTGGTGGGACTGCTGGCCGCCTTGCTCCCCGCGATCAGGATCGGCCGAACATCAATCGCACAGGGACTAAGCCACATGGGCTGATTATGGGACTTGCAAAACGATGTGCCGGGTTCATCCCTCGGATTTGGAGGTTCCTGCGTTGGTGGGAATCCAGGACCTGGCATGAAATATAAACAAAAACACTGGGAAAGAAGCTGCGAATGTGACGGCAAAATAGTGAGCGTACCCAAGATATTCGGTTCCCAGGCCGCTCAGGGCCGCGGCGATCCTGCCGGAGACGTTGAAAAGGGCTGAAAGCAGGGCATACTGTGTGGCTGAAAATTCCTTGTTGCAGATGCTCATCAAGAAAGCCAGAAAAGCGGCTGTACCGAGGCCCGAGCAGAACGACTCAGCCATAGACGCTGCGTAAACTCCCCACGCTCCCGTACCCGGGAAGGTGGCCACAGCCCAGTAGGTCAGGTTGCCCAGTGGTTGGCACAGACCGAGAAACCACAGACCGTGGAAAATGCCGTAACGGGACATGAAAATGCCGCCGGCCAGTCCCCCCAGAATACTGGCGACAACCCCGACTGTGCCGGTTATCAGCCCAATCTCGGTGAGGCTGAGCCCCCGGTCGAGCCAGAAGGTGCGGGCCATGGGTCCCAGGGCCATGTCTCCGAGCTTGTAAAGAAGTATGAAAGCGACGACATAGACTACCCCCGGGCGCGAAAAAAAGTCACGCAAAGGGGCCACCAGCGACGAAATGGAGACGGGGGGCCTCGAGACCTCCACTGAGGGAAGCCTCAACGAGATGACCGCGCATATCCCCAGAATCGCCGCGGCAGCTACGTACGTCACGTACCATCCCATGTAACCCCCCAGCGCGACGAATAGGCCGCCGGCCACCACGAGCGCCACTCTGTACGCGGCAATCCTGAAACCGTTTGCAATGCCCATTTCAGAGGGTTCGAGCAGTTCAATGGAATACGCGTCAATGGCAATGTCCTGGGTCGCGGAGAAAATGGCGAATGCCGCGATACAGGCCCACAGCAGAGAAGTGGGATGGGCGGGGTCCAGTGGAAGAAGCAGCAGAAGGCACCCGGCCATGAGTAGCTGAACAGCAGCCATCCAGTGGCGCCGCAGCCCGATGAAATCCACAGCCGGCGCCCACAAGAACTTGAGCGCGTAGGGAAGGCTCAGCAGGCTGAGTAATCCGATATCAGTCAGAGACATACCGTGCACGCGAAAATAGATGGGAAAGATCTGCTCGATGATCCCGAAGGGAAACCCTTCTGCAAAGTAAACCAGTGAAATTAAAACCAGTTTTCTGTTGAGCGTCACGCTTTCTCCCTCTGTCCACCTGGCACGTGCCCGGGCCCGCCCGGAGAGTGGGGATCATACAGCATTGACACGAGAAGAAAACAGGTTTCTTAGTAACCATTCATTCATTCGGGGTGGGGGACGTTTCCGGTGAACATGTCATTGCGAGCACAGCGAAGCGGTATTAGACGCCAAAGAACCCATGCCCTGTCGCGGAATTCGGACCGCTGTGCGCGAATTATTCTATGGGTCCGACGCTTTTCCTGATAAACTACCAACGTTCCGTCCAGGGAGTGGAATTTAGACTGGTCACGCTAGGTGAGAAAAGCTACGGCTTGGGTTCACAGGACCGCGCAGCCGGCAATCGCTTTGTTTCTCGCCCCAAAGGGATTCACCTTGACGGCAGTATGGGGTATAGTCCGTAATTGAGGGAAGACAAGGTTATGGCTCAACCGGAAAAAAGTAGAGACGTAGGCGCAAAAGTGGCAGTAGATTGCATCCGCAGCTCCATGTCAAACAGGGAGATTATGGAGCGGTTCCAGATCAGTTCCAAGGGATTTGCAGATCTTCTGAAGAAGCTGCTCCAGAGCAAGCTCATCACGGGGCAGGATTTGACCAACCGCGGAATCAATATCAAGGTTACCAAGAAGCCTACGGCCCCGGGAAAGGCCCCCAAACCGGTCCCTCGTCTCGCCCCCCAACCCGATGAAGGGGACAGGGACTTCCTGGACACGGTGACGCTGACGGAAATGCTCAGCTCCGGTAGCCTGCCAGGCCCCCCCTCAGGCAAGGATGAGACGGCCGCGGAGACACGGCCTCCGGACAAAGAAGACAAGGCCGGGGGCAAGAAATCCAAGGGCAGGCTTTCCGGTCTGTTCAGGAAGACCGATTAGGAATTCGGGCCCGATATCCGCGACCAGGCGCACCTCTCGTCGGCCGCGCGTCTACGAGAAATCTATGTCCTTGCCGGTCCTGTAGGCCAACGCGTGCGCGGTGGCAATAAGTCTGCCATCCCCCAGATCGCGCACCTCGCAGAAATAGGAGGATGTTCTCCTGGTTTTATGGACTTCTGAGGCCTTGGCCTCCAGCAATGACCCTGATTCCGGAGCTGCAACGTAGTTGATGTTCACGTTTAGGGCCACAGACAATGTTCCGTGGGAGTTGCACGCTAGCTGAAACGCTTCATCAATAAGCGAAAAGAGCGCGCCTCCGTGCGTTGCTCCGAAAACGTTTTCCAATTCAGGCCGCACAGTCATACGGACCGCCGCGCTTCCTTCTCCCACCTCCGCGGGTTGCATGCCCAGGAGTCGGCCGTATGGTTCCGTTTGGGAACGGCGCTTCAATTCATCGCAAAGTTCCTCAGCCATTGATTTCTTTCTTCTCCCTTACCATCTGTTCCACGGGTTTCTTCAGCACCTGCGGCCCGAGAAGTCCCAATGACATCATTAGCTTGGCCATATCTTCCATGGGCATCTCAAGCCTGTTCACCTCATCCGCGGGGACCAGCACATTGAAACCGGTTGCGGGTATGGGAGAGTTGGGAATGAACACCAATAGGTGCTCCCGACCGTCGACCAAAACGTACCGCTCCGCAGAGGTGAGCAACGCAAGCATCTTCACATTCCCGATCTTGATCTGGACGATTCCTAGAAACTTCTGAAGGCTTGATTCGTCTTTCTTCCCGAACAGATCCACCACTTGGCCCACTGCTGCGTATATTTTGCCAAAAAGGGGAATCCGTGTGAACATGGCATCCACAGCGCGTTGAAAGCGAGCCGTGGTGGCCCGGGTCACCAGAAAACCCAGAAGGACTATCAAGATGACCGCGATCAAATAGCCCGCGAGATAGCCCACGTACACCTCGGGGGGGCCGAAAAGCTTATGGAGCAACAGCCCGAAGTAGCTGCTGGGGCCAATGTAGGCATCGGCCAGTCTGACCATCCAACTGAGGACGAAGACCGTCACCACAAATGGCATGAGCGTTGCCAGGCCTGTCAGAAAGAGTCGGACCATGGTGCTTATGAAAGCTCCGATAAATCTTTTCAAAATATCCCTCTGGCGACTATTCCCGATATGTGCCGAGTAATATCCCCGTTACTTCGGGAAGTTATAGCGACAACCAACATTTCCGTCCCATTGGACCGGTTCTTCCGGGTTCCGGGCAAATCCCCCATTTGTAAGAGGGGGGGCGCTGGAGGTCTTCCGCTTGATACCCGTCTCCTTGGCCGGCATCCGATGTAGAGAGCTTTTTGCATCGGCCCACTCGACCGACCAGCGAGTCAGCATTTGAACACAACTTGACGAAAATAACCAGGGGGCCCGTGCGGACAGACGAGCCGGAACAATGGAAGGCGAAATACCGACCTGTTCGAGACTCCAGCGAAATGCCGACCCTGGATCATTTGATGCGTCATCCCCCGAAAGACGGATGAATAAATTCCACCCTGTCTTTGACGTTGATTTTCCGTGTGGCGAAGTCCTTCCTGTGAACAAATGCGCCATTTATCTCAACAATTACTGCCGGGTCATCTTCCTGTGTCTGATCGAGCAGATCCTGCACCGTGAGATTGCAGCCTTCAAATTCTTCCGGATAGCCATTGAAAACGATATTCAAACCGGTTCCCTTCCATCAATTGGCGTCGGAGCCCGATAGCCAATATTCTTAATTAGTTATTATAACAAACAGCAGCCGAATACACCACAGTGATTCCATGCCCACGGCAATTGTAGGCTTACCCGTGCCGTAACCCTTCAGTCATTCGGGGGCGCCGGCAGGATGTCATTGCGACTCCGGGCTTGAACCGGAGGAAGCAATCCCCAAATTGCCTGGCTAGTACTTGGCGGCAGAAGTTCGGCCGTCGCGCCCGTCACCCCGGCTTTCCCCGGATCGGCGTCCGGGGCAGGCTCTGGAATGACGGTTCAGGGGTGCTTGGTAAACTGTCCACCAATTTTCGCCGTGCAGTACTAGGGGATTGCTTCGTCGTTTCGCTCCTCGCAATGACACACGCGATGAAAATATCTGCCCCCCAAGGCTGAAGGCTTACCCGCGCCGCAGGTTCAAGTTGATCGCCTGATGGGAAAAGTGGTATTATTCAGGACTGAAAACTTGAAGGTCTGCTTGATTCGACGGATCGCGCATCCCGGGCGAATTCGTTTCGAGGCCGGCAACAGGCGGATTGAGGGTCAGTGGGAGTCGTTCCGGGTCAGAGGAGCGCGTGGAGGCTACTTGGGATCAAACTTCGCGGAGACGGGAGAACGGTCGGCTCGCCGGGTGAGCTTTGACAACATCGGCGCGTTTCAGGCACTTGTTGGTGAGTTGAGTAAGAATATCAAGTATATCGAAAAGAACCTTGGGGTCAACATATCCGTGAAGGGCAACACGGTGAGCATCTTCGGAAATTCCCCGTCGGATGATATTGCGGAGCGGCTCTTGAAACAGCTCTATCCTCTAGCCAGGGATGGTTATCCAATACTTCCGGTGGATATCGATCAGGGTCTGAGGATACTCTCAAAGGACCCTGCGGCAAAACTCAAGGATCTTTTGCGAGACACGATCTTTATTTCAGTGGGAAAAAGACCGGTCACACCCAAGACCCCCCTTCAAAAAGAGTACATTCATGCTATAAGATCTCACGACATCGTCTTTGGGATCGGTCCTGCGGGGACAGGCAAGACTTATCTGGCAATGGCAATGGCCATGGCCTCATTTTCCAAGAAGCAAGTGAGGCGCATTATCTTGGCCAGGCCCGCGGTGGAGGCGGGAGAGAAGCTGGGATTCCTTCCCGGAGATCTTTACGAGAAGGTGAATCCCTATTTGAGACCGCTGTACGACGCTCTCCACGATATGATCGATTTTGAGAAGGCGTCGCGTATGATCCAGAGGGGTGATATCGAGGTAGCTCCGTTGGCCTTCATGAGGGGCCGAACACTCAACGATTCGTTCGTCATACTGGACGAAGCCCAGAATACGACCTCCGAACAGATGAAGATGTTCCTTACTCGGCTGGGCTATTCGTCAAAAGCGGTCATAACCGGTGATATCACCCAGATAGATCTTCCTGACGGGACCGGATCCGGCCTGGTGGAGACGACGGAATTGTTGAGCGAGATTGAAGGGATAGCCTTTGTGTGGTTCACGGACCTGGACGTGGTTCGTCATCCTCTGGTCCAGGAGATCATAAGGGCGTACGAGAGCAAGCCCCCCCGCCCGGACGGTGGGACCAGGAAATAAGGATCAAATGCCCGAGATCGTTAATAAAAACAAGACCGCAGGGAAGCCCAAGGCCCGGGAGCGCATGGAGGGTAGGCTTGCGTCCCTCAGGAAGACGATCTCGAAGATCCAGCCGAGTTGGATTGAAGCCCTGAAGGAACCGAAATGGCTACGGTGGGGGCTGATAGCGGGGACAGCGCTGTTCGCGGCATTTATCATGGCCCCGAATCCTGTTCCCACGTGGTCTCTTACCCTTGGCGAACCGGCCCCGGAAAACATTACGTCCCCGCTGACATTTCGAGTTATCGACGAGGCCGCGACAAACAAGAACCGCGATGAGGTCCTGAAATCGGTCCTGCCCGTATATGACTTTGACGACGAGATGGTTCGTGATGTTCAGGAGCGGATAATTGCGGCGTTTTCCTTCATGAGGAATTACCTGGCCCAAGAGGTCGAATATCGTGCTCGGGGAACCGTCAAACTCCAGGACAAAACTCCTTCCGGCAAAGGTGAGAAATCCCGCGCGGTGGCGCCCTTTAGACCACTGGATGAAAAGACGCTTCGAATCCGATTCGAGAACCTGCTGGGCGCGAGTGTGACGCCCTCGAGTTTCTCCATACTGAAGTCCGCTGGATTTCATCCTCGCATTGAGAGGGATCTTCGGTCGTTGGTCGTGCCGGTGCTGGTGAAAGGTGTGGTATCGAGCCGTGAACTGCTGATGAGAGACGGCAAGAAGGGCATACTACTCTGGTCCAAATCCAAGGCAAAGCTGGAGCCCCTTAAGGATCTTTCCAAGATCTTCGATCTCGGCGAGGCCATCAATTTCATCAATGTGGAGGAAAAGCGTTCCACGAGGGATCCAGCTCTTTCCAAGGTAGTTCGTCGTCTTGCACGAGACCTGATCAATTTCAACATTACCTACAATCGGGAACGGAGTGACAGGGTCAAGCGGGACGCTCTTGCATCGTGGAAAAAGGTATATTTTCAGGTGGCCAAGGGGGAACCCATAGTCAGGAAGGGTGAGCCGGTCAACGAAGGGCACGTGAGGAAGCTTGCAGGCTTGAAAATGGCCAACCCTCCGTACAGTCGTTATATGATTCTGGCAGGCTTTGCGCTTGCTCTCATCCTGCTGCTGCGGCTGTCATTCTACTTCGCGGAGAAGCATCTGAACCGCTCTAAACAGGCGAGCCACGATCTGTTGCTGATTTGCCTCTTGATGTTGGGGACGATCATCTTATTGCGCTTCGTGGCTTCTTTGACCCCCTTGGTGGCCGCCGCGGAACAGGGTATGACCGCGCGATCCTTACTCTATGCCGCGCCGGTTGCCACAGGCTCGATGCTCACCGCGCTCATGGTGGACGCCCGCATGGCGTTTATCTTTGCAGCCCTAACCGCTGTGATGAGTTCCCTGGCCGTTGAAGGAGACATCTATCTGTTTTTCTTCTATTTTGTTTCCGGTATTGTGGGTCTGCACGGCATGACACACATAACCGACCGCACCTCGGTCATGCGCGCGGGACTGGTGGTCGGGCTTGTGAACATGGTCTCGATTCTGGCGCTGAAAATGGCGCTCGGACAGATGACCGGTGTAGTGGAACTGTACGACATCGGGCTTGGATTCGTGGGCGGTGTACTCTCGGGGATTCTGGTATCGGGACTGGCGCCGTTGCTGGAACCGCTCGGATACACGACCAACGTGAAGCTTCTGGAGATTGCCAACCTCAACCATCCGCTTCTTCAGGATATGGCCATGACCGCCCCGGGTACTTACCATCATTCCATAATGGTGGGAAACCTCTCCGAATCAGCGTCGGCCAAGATCGGAGCGAATTCGCTCTTGGCCCTCGTGGGCGCTTATTACCACGACATAGGAAAAGTGGGGACCAAGGCAAAGCACTCGTACTACATTGAGAATCAGGAGCGTGGAGTCAATCCCCACGACAAGCTGGAACCGAGCATGAGCGCTCTGATTCTTGTTTCCCATGTGAAGCACGGAGTGGAGAAGGCCAAAGAATCGAGACTGGGCGCGCCGATCCTTGATATTATCCAGCAACATCACGGGACCAGTCTCATCAAGTTTTTCTACAACAAGGCCCTAGCAAAGAACGGGGACAATCCCAAGGCAGTGCCTGATGACAAGTACCGTTACCCCGGGCCCAGGCCTCAGACCAAAGAAGCAGCCGTGGTGATGCTCGCGGATGTGGCCGAGGCCGCGTGCCGCACTCTGACCGATCCTACCCCGTCCCGAATACAGAAGCGAGTGCAGACGCTGATCATGGGATTGTTCACTGACGGTCAGCTCGACGAATCGACCCTCACACTTAAAGATCTGCACGCCATAACAAAGTCGTTCACCCACTCACTACAAGGAATCCTCCACTCCCGCATCGTCTATCCCCTTGAAACGGAGTTCCAGGAAAAGGCCAATGGAGATATTCCTAGACAACAGACAGAAAAGGATCGAAATCGAGTGGACCGACCTCAAGAGCAAGGCGGAAAAGATATTGGACGGGCTGGCATGTAGTCCCTCCACCATCCTTTCCATCAGTCTGGTTGAGTCCGAGGAGATGGTCCGTCTGAACCGGGAATTCCGGCAAAAAGAAGGCGCCACCAATGTCCTGTCGTTTCCTCAAAATGAGGCCGGTGAATCCGGCCTGCAGACCGATCTCCTGGGCGACGTGGTCATCTGCACGCAGGTGGCGGAACAAGACGCTCTCGACATGGGCTATTCAAATGACGAGATGATCTTGTATCTTCTCATCCACGGAATTCTGCACCTTGCGGGACACACCCATGCCGGCCGGCTGGATGCCGAGAACATGGATCTCAAAACCCGTGAGATATTCGGAAGGTTCGTTTCTGAATAGGCTGATTGTCAATCCTCGTCGACCTTCGAGGATTTGCTCTTCAACTCAGAATCTGATTTATGGTCGCGGGTGACCGGCCAGTTGAGTTCCTTTTCACCCATAGCCACGCTCACCAGGTGGGAGCCCAGTTTCCAACCTACGGCCAGGCCAAATCCCAAGGCGGTCCATCCCAGAAATCTCAAGGGAAGGAAGATCGGTACGCTCATCTGATCGGTCTCCTTTCACGGGAATTCAAGGTTCTCTCCCTCTGAGTATCATATTAACCTGTCTTTGTTCCCGCTGGGCCCATTTCTTGATTTCTTTTATGTCGTATCAGTTCGGACACGGGCTGTCAGGCTGGGGTGGCTCCTGATCATGCAAACCGGTCTCTGCTTCGCGGACTATTCTTTCAGAGTGACTTCGGTCTCCCCTAAAGATCTGTTGCCAAAGTGACTGATAATAGAGTATAAAGACAAGGGACAAGGAGAGAGGGTATCACTCAAACAGAGGTCCTGTTATGAAATGCCTGCTCTTCCTTTTTCTTATGATCTTCCTGGTTTCCGGGTGCGCTTCCATCCCGAACTCTATCACCGACCAGATCAGAATACCGTTTGTCAGTGACTCCAGGGGGGCGAAGCAATCCGAGCGAGCAAGCAAGGGGCCGGACTTAACCGCGTCCTCGGCAAAGACTGAAGCCGAGCGGCCCGTGCCGCGAGCAGTGAAGGGCAAGAGAATGCCCGAGGTGGAGAAGGTGTCCTTGGACAGTTTCTGATCGGAGAATCGGCCTCTTATACCGCTTCGCCATTTAACAAGTAAAATCTCGGGCCCTACGCCCAGCAGCTCCCCCTCCAAAGCTCCCCCATACGTAATTCCGAGAGTTTGTACGGTTCACGGTGAACGGTTACAGCGAACCAATCTTCTGCGCGCCGAATATAGGGATTGCTTCGTCGTTTCTCTGCTCGCAGTGACATGCGCAGCGAGAAGATCCGCACCGCGAACCTGAAGGTTTTCCCGGGTGTCGCGGAGAGGACTTCCCTGTTCTGATCATTTTGGATATAATGGCGACCGGGACAACATGGAAAAGAACGAAACCGACACTGCGGATCAGTCTGAAGAAACCCTGAAGAAAATTGTGAAGGACGGGCTTGAGTCCGCCACAATTGGAAGGTACAAGATCCTGGGCCTGCTCGGCCGCGGGAACATGGGTGAAGTGTTCAGCGCGCGTGACCCTATGATCGGGCGACTAGTGGCGCTGAAAACACGCCGCTTCGACCTGCTCTTTGACAAGAAGGACCTCCAATTCATTATTGACAAATTCTTCGATGAGGCCCGGATAGTCGGCAACCTGGTTCATCCCAACATAGTGACAGTGTTTGATTTGGGGCAGGACGGTGACGTCTGCTACATTGCCATGGAACTGCTCGATGGCGAAGACCTCACATCCTTCAACACCGAGGAAACTCTGCTTGCCCCGGATGAAGTGGTGGAAGTCGTAGCCAAGGTCTGTCACGCTCTCGATTTCGCCCATTCCCACGGCGTGATCCATCGGGATATCAAGCCGGCCAATATAATGCACACCAAGGATCACGGAATCAAGATAACTGATTTCGGAATCGCAATGCCGATCCAATCCGGCAAGACTTCGGAACTTCAGGTCATCGGCACACCCAGCTATATGTCGCCTGAGCAGACTAAGGGCCTCGGACTCACAAACCAGACGGATTTCTACTCCCTCGGTGTGGTCCTGTTCGAGTTGCTTTGCGGTACCAGGCCCTTTCGCGGTCGCACCCTGTACGAACTGATGGATGATATTCGGTACGCGACCGCGCCCTCGATTCTAGAATACAGGTCCGACCTACCCCCAGGGGTTGACGTGGTGTTGCAGAGAGCCCTGGAGAAGGAGCCCGAACTGAGATACAGGTCCGGCGGGGAATTCGCCGGCGAATTGGAGCGGGCCATGAAAGGGGACGCCCTCCCGGTCCGGGACTTGAAGGCGAGCAAGAAGGCGGATCTCATAAAGTCGGTGCGTTTCTTCCGGGCCTTCAGCATGAAAGAGGTCGAGGACATGACTCGAATCGGGACCTTTATTCGCTATGACAAGGGCCACGTTGTCCTCCGGGAAGGTGACATTGACACCACCTTCTTCGTACTGCTCAGCGGCACAGTCCGGGTCATCAAGAACAACAAGAAGATTGCAGACTTGACCAAGGGAGCATGCGTGGGAGAGATGGGGGCCTTTCGCAATACCCCGCGCACCGCGCACGTGATTGCCAAGACCCCGTGTCTGGTCATCAAGTTGGACCTGAAAATGTTGGCCAGGGAAAACGAGGCGCTAAAATACAAATTCTATGAGATCTTTATTCAGACGCTGTCTGAACGCCTGGAACAAACTACCATGCGGTTGAGCAGAAAGGGACCACCCATAGCTTCAAAGGACAGAATCCGGGACCTCACGGATGAGAACAGGACACAGGATGTGAACGACGTCACAGGGGACGCGCAGGACAGGACTGAGGGCAGGAAGGACAGGACCCGAAAAACCAAGGACAAGGATCAAGATGCGTAGGCGCGACCCACCCGTCCGTCGCCCTCCTGAATGGTTGAACGGCTCCAGGAGCGGGGCGGCGTTTCTCTGAGAACGTGTCTTTGCGAGCGCAGCGAAGCAATCCCCTGATTAGCTGGTTTGGAGATTGCTTCGTCGTTTCACTCCTCGCAATGACACACTGGATGAGAAGATCTGCCCCACGACGAACGTGGGCCCGGACGTAGGCGCAGACCCCCCGGATCCGCGTCCGGGGCAGGCTCTATGTGTCTGCCCTCCCTGTTGCCCGCCGTAAGTGAATGGTCACAAAATATTCGATTCCGGTCTTGCGTCTTGGCTACCCACATGATAAGCTCCGACGATTAGGGTCATCAGAGCCGGCCCGGGCACCCCGGCCGGATGTCTATATAGTTGATATAATGGAGAGAATCGGCATGACTATCCAACAATTCAAGAATCTGCGTGACCTTAACCGCTTTCTGAAAACCACCGAGGTTGACATTCCCGACTCCCGCATAAAGGAGATCAGGACCAAGGCCAAGAAAAGGAAAGTATCCAGCTTCATGGTCTGGATCAACCCTGCCGGACACGTGGTGGATCTTTCCATGCACGTCTAGTTTCCGCAATCGACCCAAAACAACCGATGATCTGGACAGAGGCTGAAAGCAAAGTCAGCAGTCCGGTGTAGCGCGCCGTCGTCCCTATTGCGAGACGCGGCTGTTGTCGGGCGGCTGGCTGTGCCTTATCTTTATAGCAGTTGCCAAAAGTTCTGACCGAATGGCAGGCTGGAAAGCCTGCCCCACATGACTGATTCTCAGAGTAATCGGAAATTACTTTTGGCAATCACTATAGGCATGGGGGCTGATAGGAACAGAATCGTTTCTTCAAAAGAGTCCCAGAGGGACTCCTGATAGTAGCCCCGGAATTCATTCCGGGGTACCCGGTCCCCAAAAGACAAGATCCGAGTCCTGGAGGGACGACTGAAATCAACCCCTCGGATACCTCGTCATAGTCTATTCCTCTCGTTCCCAGGCTCTGCCTGGGAATGCATACTGGGAGGCTCCGCCTCCTCTACTTGGGGCCGGCGCGTCAGCGAACAAAAAGGACTTTTTTAGGAATGCGCGGTCAAACAAGTGACAAAGAGCACTGCTGGGCAAGCCGGCAGTGGCACCCAAGGAACCGATCTCTCTCTCTCTTGATTGCGCACTCGTATCAGCTTGATCCGGTCCCACCATCATGGTTCGAGTTCGATCTCAATTCATTTCTATTCTGTTGATACCAGGCGGCTACAATCGCTGTGGCCGCTATGGCCGCTGTTTCGGTTCGCAGAATTCCGGCGCCGATCCTTACCGGAAAGAAACCGGACTCAACGGCCAGAGCCTCTTCTTTCAGCTCGAAGCCTCCTTCGGGGCCCACAAGGATTTCCACTTGATGGGGAGATTCCCGATCAAGTATCTCGGGTAAGGGTTCAGACTGAGGAGAGGTTGACAGGACAATACCGGTCGGTTCTGCATGACCGCGTTCAAAGAATTCGTGCAGGTCAACAGGAGGTTCTACTACGGGCAATCGGGTTCGGCCGGACTGGGCGCAGGCCGAGGAGACTATTGATTCCCAACGCGGTTTCCTTTCTGTAGGCCGACGAGTGGTACGACGGCTAAGAATAGGAACGAACCTCGATACTCCAAGTTCCGTCCCGTGCCTGAGAATTTCATGGATCGGACCTGGCCGAACCAGGGAAAAAGCCAGCACAATCCACGGTTCCGTCCTTGGTAGGGGGCTGCGGGATTCTACGATCTCCCCGATGACCCGGCCGTGGGGTCCAGCCACCAGGCGGATCAGGTGCTCACGCGTGCCGTCAAAGCCCTCGATATGGTCACCGGGCTTGAGTCGAAGAACCGTTCGTACATATCGGGAATTCTTGTCGCTGAACAGCACACCATCCGGGGATATCTCATCGGGAGACAAATGCAAACGCCGACTCTTTTTCAACGACCACCCCCCACGGCGCAACGCGTTTCGGTCCATGCGTGTTGTTCCGACGCCCGTTCCCAACAGTTCGGCAAGGTGCTTAACCTATCGCCCACTGTGACCGGCCGGGGAATTCTCATAGCAATCAATCACTTTCGGCAGCAGAGCCGAAGCGCCTTCTGAGATAGAGTTCGATGCGATCGAGGCCTTCATGGATGTTTTCGAGGGAATTGGTATATGAAAACCGAATGAAGCCTTCCGCATTGTTTCCAAAATCAATTCCGGGCGCGACTCCCACCCCCGCATCTTCCAAAATGTCAAAGGCAAATCTGTAGGAGTCGTGAGAGAACCGCCGCGCATCCGCCAGAACGTAGAAAGCCGCGGTCGGATCCACCAAAATCTTGAAGCCGATTTCCTTGAGTCTTCCGATCATGGCTATCCGCCTTTGGTTGAAGATCTCTTTCATCCGGGCGGTTTCGTCGGAGGAATTGGTCAAGGCCTCCACTCCGGCCCACTGCACGAAATCGGCTGCGCTGATGAAAAAGTTCTGGGCCATCTTCCGGATGGGCCGAACATGCTCGGGAAGGGCCACCATGTAGCCCAGTCTCCATCCCGTCATGGCGTAGAGTTTGGAGAACCCGTTGACAACAAATGCGTTCCTGGTGAACTCGAGGATGGAGTGCGCGTGGCCTTCATATACCAGACCATTGTAGATCTCATCGGAGATTATGGGCACTCCCAGTTGGGCCAGGTTTTTCATCCTATCCCGCGGCATAACGGTTCCAGTGGGGTTGGAAGGCGAATTGATCAGGATGCCCCGGGTTCTCCCGGTGATCGCGTTATTCACATGGTCGGGGTCCATCTGAAAGCCTTCTTCCGCACGGGCCGGAACGAACACGGGGACGCCTCCGAGAAAACGGATAAAGTTCGGATAGCAGGCGTAGTGCGGATCTGACACGATAATCTCACACCCGGGATCCAACAGAGCGGCAAGAATCAACAATATGCCGGGGGATGATCCGGATGTTATCACCACGCAGTCCGGGTCTACCTCAACTCCGAAGTCACGCTTATGGGTCTGAGCCACCGCACGTCTCAGCTCCGGGATGCCTACGCTGGCGGTGTAATGTGTTTTGCCCCGTCGCATGGCCTCCATTCCGGCTTGTGTTATGTTTGCCGGGGTGTCGAAGTCGGGCTCTCCGACCTCCAGGTGTATTATGTCCGCTCCCTCTGCGGCCATCTCCATGGCCCTCTCCAGCACGTCCATTACAAGAAACGGTGGGATCTCAACAGCCCTTTGCGAGATAAAACCTTGTTTTCGCTTGATGTCTTCTCTTTCCACTGCGTCCCTCCGAGGAGCCCGGCCTATGCCGGCGCGGATATGCCGAGCGACTCGTGATAACTTACATGCCTAGAAACAAAGGCACAACCAAGCATGAAAGTCTTTTCCGTTGTCTACTGGTCCGGGGCTTCGCCTCGGACAGGGGCTCCAAGAGCGCGCACGCTGCGCATGGCCTTGGAGGGGAGGCCCTAGCCGGGCAGGATTTGAACGTCACGCCACCGATAGCTGTCATGTCACGTAAGCTGTCCGGGGCCCGCTCAATCGTCGCACGCGTACTGCGCGACCCTCCAAACCACCCCATACGTAGGCCCGATCGCTCTGCTCAAGACAAAGGGGCTTTCATGGGAACTCCCATGCCCTTCAATGCATGGAAGTTCGCGTAAGGTCCTCAAGCCCCGGAACTGTCTGCGACGCCATTATATTTGAATCGCGGCCGTTGATTCAACTTATTCGTTGATTTTCGTTGTCCGCCCTGATAGTACTATTGAAAAAGCCTTTGCTTTCTGGTGGCATGGGCTTTCTTTGTTAAGGCTCCAACCTATGATCGACAATTGCCGCAAAAACTCAGACGCTCGCATCGGACCGTGGCGCTTCGGGTCCACTATGGGTCTCGTTTTTTGCGGTGTACTGCTTCTTGGGGACTTCGGGATTTGCGGCACCTACGGGGTCCGGGACTCCGCGGGGAACTTTATTCCCAAGATCACTGTGGACGTAGGTGACAAAGAGATATTGCTCAAGAAGACTGACCCTGATGAGAAGTTTCGATCCATTGTGTTGAAGGTCAACCGCAAGAACAAGTCCCTGGTCCACAATGTGAGCCTTCTGCAGGTGGTGTGGATTAATCGCAATAACCGCGAAGGGAAACCATTGCTGTTTTCAGGACCACGCTTTGACGCGGCCAAGCTGACCTTCAAAGATTCCATGACCAAATCCATGGCTTTGAAGATCAAGGATCCGAGCACTCGCAACCTGTTTATGGACAAAGATTTCGACGATCTCTTCACCCTGGTCATCCAGGGGCAGCGTGTTGTATCGTCGGATTCGTTTTTCGAGAAGGACCGGACCGTCAGGCTCGGGGCGGGCCGCGATACATCCATCAACGTGGACAGGACTTCCATAGCTTTCAATGACAGCAACATAAAGAAAGGCGAGTTCCTCAACGTCGACAATCGCTCCGGATTCAACAAAACCATCGCAGTCAAGCTTCCCGAGGAGAGTCTGTTCTACTATCAGAAGATAATAAGGAAGCCCGAGCAGACTAAAGTCTCCAGGGAAAAGTGGGATAGATTTGCCATAGAAGCCGACTCCGGCATATTCATAGTACTGATCCCGGACCCCGATCCTCTCCAATTGGCACAGCTCAACGGCAAGGAAATCCAAATAAAGGTGTTCCAGGGAAATGAGACGACCGAAGTGATCAAGATCCCTATTACTACCTCGTCCGAATTGCGTTTGCCGGACGATGCGTCCGCCTCCCCCGGAGGGCCGTCCCGTGAGGACCCGGGGACCACGGGCGCACCTACAACCGAGCCACAGGACCAAGGTAGGGCAGGACCTTCCGGGAGCCCGGTGGACGTCGATTCCGGCTCGGTGAAATCATACGCCGGCGGAGGAATTTGGCTCTGGATCTTGCTAATTCTTGATCTCGGTATTACCGCGGCCGTGGCCGGGTACGTGATTTTCTTTATGCTTCCAAAGATTCAGGTTCTCGAAGACCGTCTGGCCAAGAACGAGATGTTCATCCATGGCAGCCGAGAGGCCATTCGAGAGGAATTGGAACTGACGAAGGAAGAGATCCTCAGACAATGCCTGACCGACACCCCCACAGAATAACCGCTCCCCTCATCCCAATTGTCTTCTTGACCGTCTTTTCACTGCTGACGCTCAGTGCTTGGGCATCGACCGGCGAGGTGATCGGGTACCCGGATTCAAGCGACGCCTTTGTGTCTGTTTGCCGTGTAGCCAAGAAGAATTCCTTGATAACCGTAACCAAAATCAATCCAGGAGACAAGTTCAAGTCTGTGGAACTTCAGTTTGTTTTCCCGGGCGCCGACGAACCGAAGGCAATGAAGGGCATCTTCATTCAGTGGGAAAAGGGACCCGGTGTGATAGGCAACCCCCGGTCTGTGCCGACCCACAGGTCCTTCGACAAAAACAGGACGGTGTTGCGGACCCCGTGGAAAAGGTCCAATTCCTTCAGGATAGTGGACAAGTCTGCGTCCCAGTGGTTTCGCGAGCTTCCGTGGGAACAGATTCTGAGGATTTCCGTCAATGGCAGAACCCTGGTCCGGCATCGAGATCAGACAGCCGCGGTAGAGCAGGCGCGCAAGCGCGCAGTGAGCCTGACGGATCGTTTAGGCGGGGCTCCCCGAAGAACGCCGACCCAGGCCGGTGACAAGAGAGCCTTGGACCTGATGATCGCAAGGATTGCATCAACACAGAAACAAATCGAGAGCGAGCAACAGAAGCTCCTGGAAAAAGTCTCAAAGCTGGAGAACACTGTCCATAGCGTTCAGAAGTCACTGGCGGTTACCAGCAAGTGGTACTATTGGGGACCCTTGATTTCTTTAGCCCTTTCCATAGTGTTTACCAGCGTGACCCTGTTCCTGGCCTTCACCCGTCTATCACCGGGTCGTGGGTTCAGGAACGTTTCCTCGGCCGGCCCCATGAGGACCAGGGATAAGCTGAATGGGAGATTCCGAATCAGGTGACGGACCGGAATTCCGGGCCACAACGGGAGACAACGGATGTTAGGACCTGTGCCGAAAAGGTTTTTTCTCACAACGGGCGCGGGCAACGCGTCAACGGATCTCAATGCTTTTGACGCGGCCCTTATCGAGGCTGGTCTCGGAGACACGAACCTTGTCAGATTGAGCAGCATTCTTCCCCCGGGATCGCAGGAGATCCCCCCGAGTGAATTTCCAAAAGGCTGTTTCGTGCCGCTGGCCTATGGAGACCTCACCTGCTCCGAGCCGGGCACGATTATTTCAGCCGCCATAGCGGTAGGCATCCCGGATGACCCGCATGCGGCAGGGCTGATAATGGAATGTGCGCGCATCGGCCGACCAGGGCCCTGCGAGGACGCGGCCGGGGAGATGGTTCGGGAAGGTATGGAACACATGAGGGGCTTGACAATACGTGAAATCAAAGTCGTTTCCACTTCTCTCGCGGTCGAGAGGGTGGGCGCGGTATTTGCCGCGGTGGTGCTATGCCCATGAAGCAATCCCAGTGGATCACCGAGGTATTCGAGGACCAAACGGCCTTTTCGGTGCGTTATTCCGGAAGACTTTTAGACGAAAGAAGCGATTTCCAGAGGATTGAGATATACGATACCGACGCGTTGGGCCGCGTCCTGCTTCTGAACGGCTGCTTCATGGTGACCGAGAAAGACGCGTACATCTACCACGAGATGCTCGTCCACCCGGCAATGGCGGTCCTCCCGGGGGCTTCCAAGGCGCTTGTCATAGGAGGCGGGGACGGCGGCGCTGTGACGGAACTGGTGAAGTACCCGACAATGGAATCCATAACGCTGTGCGAGATCGATCCCATGGTAGTCAGATCCTGTATGGAACATCTCCCCGGCATTTCCTCGGGATTGGGCGATCCACGGGTGAACGTGATCCACGAAGACGGGGCCGCGTTTGTCAAGAATTCCGCCGAGACCTACGATCTGGTCCTCGTGGATTCCACCGACCCTGTAGGCCCTGGAAAAGCGCTCTTCGAGGTATCGTTTTTTGAGTCAATACGGGATCGGCTGGAAGATCACGGAGCCGCGGTCCTGCAAACCGAAAGCCCCATATTTATGTCCGAAGTCTTTTCAAGTGCGGTTAAGAATCTTGGGAGCGTATTCGGATTCGACAGGGCGACGCCGTATTTCGCGACCATACCGTGCTATCCGGGGGGGCTATGGTCGTTCACATTCTGTTCCGCATCCGTAGATCCGGTCAGGGATTGCCCCTCTGATTCGGCCGCATCCCTCCCCGTGGGACTCCGATACTATGATCTGTCTGTGCACCGCGCCGCGTTTGCAATGCCCGGATTTGTTAGAGCAATGCTGTAGCCCGGCCGGGACCCGGGCACAACGAAGTATGAAAATGTCCGCAGAGTCGTGGGTCCCGCGCAGAATTCGGAATTCGGAATGCGGCAGCATTTCGCGGGGTCCCGCACGTAGGGGCTACGCATGCGTCGCCGAAATAGTTGGTGCAAGGCGGAGCGTCAGGGTCATCCCTGTTCATCTATTTTCAGGTAAATGCGCGATCAAAGGAGTAGTACTCAAGCACTGCCGGGCAAGCCGGAAGTGGCACCCCAGAACTGATTCTCACTTGTTTGAAAGCGCATTGGTAGCACTCTATGCCTCTCCCGTCAGTCCAGCGAGACGCGGGATTGAAGGGAGAGGTTAGGGGGAGGGTGATCCGGGCGCCGAATTTTAGCGCGCATCACTCTGGAAAGGCGGAAGACAGGAAGCCTATGCAATTCTTGGGGTCGTCGTCCAACAAAGTCATACCGGGGCGCGTGGCAATTGTCGGCTGCCCGCTGGATATCACATCCAGTTTCCGAACCGGTTCCGACCGTGCGCCGCAAGCCGTCCGCGCCGCGTCGGACTCCATCGAGACCTACTCTCCATTCCTTGACAGGGACCTTTGCGACCGCGCACTTGCGGATCTGGGAGACATTCCCCTGGCCGACGAGGAGCTTGATGCATCCCTTGAGACGATTGGGGAGGTGGCGTCCGACATTTTGGACAAAAGAGGACGCGGCCTCTTCATCGGCGGCGAACACACGATAACTCTTCCGATCGTCAAGGCAATGACCGCTGTCTATCCTATGCTCGTGATCATACATGCAGACGCTCACGCGGATCTCAGGGACGAGTATGCCGGCAGCGCGATCAATCATGCCACAGTGATCGGACGTGTTGCAGAATTGACCGGCCCGGCACGATTGATCCAACTGGGCATTCGTTCAGGGACAAGGGATGAATTCCTCAGGATGCGACAACAGGGCACGAGGCTTCCGTGGGACCCGGGCGCGGAGACCGAACTACTGGAAAAAGTTGGGAATGCCCCGGTTTACTTGACGCTGGATCTCGACGTTATGGACCCGTCATGTGTGCCGGGGACCGGGAATCCGGAACCGGGGGGATGGTTTTATGGGGATCTGGAGAGACTTTTTCACGCGCTCGACAGGATTGATCTTGTAGGCGCCGACGTTGTGGAACTCAATCCAGGGCTCGACTCGTCGGATGTCTCTTCGATCACCGCGGCAAAGATCGTTCGTGAGCTGGCCCTGATTCTCGCATCCGATACCTGATACCTGCTTACATCCCTGAAGACAGAGGCACAACGAAGCATGATAGTCCTTGCCTCTCGTTCCCAGGCTCTGCCTGGGAACCCCCTCACCCTAACCCTCTCCCGCCAGGGGAGAGGGGACTCCTGCCCCCTCCCATGACGCTTACACTCGGACACACGTGACACCGCGGGCGCCGCTCGCATTTTGTCGTCCCTACGGGACTCTCAGACAGGGTTAGAGTGGATTGAGGAACCCGGCGCTGAAGCACCGGGCTACTTTCCAGTGTCCCTACGGGACACCTCTTCATGCCCCGTCGGGGCATCTGACAGTAGCCCGGTCATTTATGGCCGGGTAAAAGAAACCACCATAATTTCCCTTCCTTAAGTCCCGGAGGGACGACTGACTCTCCCTTCTACACCACCCACGGTGTCACGTGTGGGTAAGAGTAAGCCCTTGACTGGAGGGGCAGGGGGAGGGTGATCTTAGCACCAAACGTCAATCCGCATCACTATGGTTCATTTCTGAAAGCAACTTCACCTGAAAATAGATGAGCCGGGATGACCCTGACGGTCCGCCTTGCACCGACTATTTCGGCGCAGCACGCGAGGCCCCTACGTACAGGACCCGGCGAAATGTTGCCACATTCCGCATTCCGAATTCTGCGCGGGACCCACGACTTTGCGGACATATTCATGCTTTGTTGTGTCTTCTTCCAGGCATGGCCGTTCCTACCGAAGTTCTCGCTCAGGGTCTTTCTTGTTTCCGTCACGGCCGCCCGGCTCGGGACCTTCCTTCAGCGCGGTGAAGAGATGCCTGTTGTTTACCCTGCCCATTGATGCGAGCAAACTGGATTTGACGTCCGGCACCTCGATTTGGATCTCCCGAAGCAGCGCCTTCACCCACTCTCGCCGGGAGCCGCTCATGCCCTGGTAGGGGCACGAGCAACCAAGGATGGGAACACGCAAAGATTGAGCGCATTCGCGGGTCATCTCCTCCTTGACATAAACCAGCGGACGAATGACCCGGTTCTTGCCGTCATCAGCGAGGAGATTGGGGCTCATTCCCTTTATGGTCGCATTGAAGAAGAGGTTGAGAATAAAGGTTTCCACAAAATCGTCGAGGTGATGGCCCAGAGCGATTTTGTTCCATCCGTTTTTCAGTGCGTAGCTGTAGAGAATGCCTCGTCGAAGCCGAGAACAAAAAGAGCATGGATTTGTGCCCTCGGTCAGATTTTCATTGACCACGGAGAGAATGTTCCCTTGAATGGTCTCGTGAGGTATTCCCTCCCGGGAAAGTCGCTCTTCAAGGCTGCGAGTGTCAAAGCTCCGGGGACCGGGATGAATCGTTGCAGCTCCAATCTCATATGGAACCGGGGCTTTTCGTTGCAGGTCCCTCAGCGCATATAGTAGGGTCCAGGAGTCCTTCCCTCCGGACAAGGCCACCAGCACCCTGTCCTTGTCCTTGATAAGTCCGAAATCACCGATGGCCTTACCCACCAGCCGCGTTATCCTTTTTGTTACGATGTTTCTCATGGACCCACATTCCGGCCGGCCGCGTGATCGGTCCGGACGCGCGAGCCGAAGATCCGGGAATTTGCGATACGAGGCTCCTTATGCTTTACTTATCTGTAAGAGTTAACCGGGGGAGGCGTTTTTGCAAAAACGCCTCCCCCGGACCCCCTCCCAAAAACTCCCATTTCACGGGCCGACAGGCTTGGGAGCTTCATGAAAAACTGGTGGCGGCCACCAAACATGGTTGCTTCCTTAGAGAGTTGTCATTGAGGTTTTTCCTATGCTGGAACTCTGCTCCAACCGGACTGGAGCTACGGAGCGAAGATCTGCAAGAAATATGAACTTCGTGCCGCTGAACTGTTACACTTATCTTATAGAAGGAGAGCGCGTCCATGTCCAATGGTTGCGCCGAATCAATTCCCTGGGCCGAAGTCGGCAGGGTGGATTCCGACGCGTAGGCGCCGGACCAATCGAACTAATGATCGGAACAGCAACTTGATATTTCTCAAAGACGTGGCCAAGTTTTTCAGTGGACATCCCCTTTTTCAGAACGTCAACATCAGCGTTCATCGGGGTGACCGGGTGGGTTTTGTGGGACCCAACGGCGCCGGCAAATCGACCATCCTCGGGCTTATGGAAGGAGTCCTGAGTCCGGACGAGGGAGAGATAAGCATCGAGAAACGCATCAGAATGGGAATCCTTCACCAGGAACTTGTCCAAGGAAATGACGGGTCGATCCTGGAGGAGGTGATGGACATCTCCGAGGAACTCCGTGGAATACGCCGCCGCCTTGAGGTGTCGCAAGAGAAGATGGGAAACCTCACTCAAGATAACGCGGAAGCGGATTCGATCATAGCAGAGCACGGTAGGCTCCAGCAAGAGTTCGAGCGGTACCAGGGATATACACTGGAGGCCCGTGCGCGCAAGGTTCTTCAGGGGCTTGGATTCTCGGTGGAGGACGCTCAACGCAGATGGGGTGAGTTTTCCGGTGGATGGCGAATGAGGGTCGCATTGGCCAAGATCCTACTTGCAGAGCCTGACGTTCTGCTCCTGGACGAGCCGACCAACCACCTGGATCTGGAAAGTCTGCTGTGGGTCGAGGATTATCTGAGGGAATTCAAGGGCGCCCTGGTACTGGCATCCCACGACCGCTCCTTCTTGAACCGTCTGGTGGATCGAATCGTGGAAGTGGAAGGAGGAAAGGCAACCTCATACACAGGCAACTACGACACCTATGAGAAGACGCGGCGTATGCAAGAGGATGTTCAGCTTGCTGCCTACAAGAACCAGCAGGATAAACGAAAGCACATTCAGAAGTTCATCGATCAGAGCCGTGTGAAAGCCAGGACCGCCAGCCGCGTTCAGAGTCGGATAAAAATGCTCGAAAAGATGGAAACCATTGAACCGCCGAAGATGTCCAGAAGCGTCAAATTCAGGTTTCCCCAGCCCCCAGCGTCGGGCCGCAGGGCCATTGAAATAAAGGGTCTCGTCAAACGCTTTGATGAACTGGTTGTGTACGACGGGCTGGACCTGGCCCTGGATCGCGGAGATCGGATCGGCCTGGTGGGCCCCAATGGCGCGGGAAAATCTACCCTGATGAAGATAATGGCCGGGATACTTCCTCACGAAGGAGGGACCGTCAAGTACGGCCACAAGGTCAAGATCGGGTATTTTGCTCAACATCAGTCGGAAGGTTTGAACTCCGAAATATCTGTGATCGAGGAAGCGATTTCCGTGTCTCCGGGTCTTACGGAACAGGAGGTTCGAAACCTTCTGGGTGCGTTCCTGTTTTCAGGAGACGATGTGTACAAGAAGGTGAGAGTGCTCTCCGGTGGGGAAAAGAGCAGGCTGGCGTTGACGAAGATTCTTCTGGCACCGCCGAATCTCCTGCTAATGGATGAGCCCACCAACCACCTGGACATTCCATCGTGCGAAATCCTCGAACAGGCCATGGAACAGTTCCAGGGAACATTGGTTTTGATCACCCACGACCGCAGGCTTATGAACCGCATCTGCACCAATATACTCGAAATCGACGGAGGAAACGCGGATCTGTTTTTGGGCAATTATGACGACTACCGATACAAGAGGGCTCTGATGGAAAAGGAGAGCGACCAGAGCCCCGCGCCCAAAATTCAACCGTCGATCCCCGAGACGGAACCTGACATCAACAAGGAATCCCGAAAGAACCGCAAACGTAGAGAAGCACAGGCTCGAATAGCCCTCTCAAGGAAGATGGCCCCCATCAGGACGGAAATTGAAAAAGTAGAACAGGAATTGCAGTCGAAAGAGGCCCGAAAAAGAGAGATCGAAACGATTATGGCCGACCCTGCCAATTACGAGGACAAGGGCCTGATGCTCCCTCTGCTGGAGGAAGAGCCGGTGGTGAGCAAGGACATCAAGAACCTCGAGGCCAGATGGGAGGAATTGCAGATCAAGCTGGAAGAGATGGAGAATGGCGCACTGGAGATTTGAATCTCAGTTTCGCTGGTAAAAGATGCTCAGAGAGTGTTTTTCATCTCCTATATGCCCGAAAAGGCGGTCGAAGGCCTTCTGAACCTGTTCAACGTCGGGGCGTTGGAACGGGTCATGGGCCAGCATCCTGTCCACGGTGGCGGCCAGGTATTGCAGCGCCTTGTTCTTGTTTAGCCAGGAATTAAGGGTGGTGAGTTTGGGCCGCGCCTCTCTTTCAATCCTGCCGATCTGCTTCACAAGATCTTCGCGATTCTTGGTCTTGGGAAAGACCAGTGGAAGACGCCCCGTGAGTATGACCGCCATGATGGCCCCCACGCTGTAGAGGTCCGACTGAAAGACGCTCTTGCCCTTGGCCTGTTCAGGAGCCATGTACGAGAAAGTTCCGACGACTTTCCCGCGGAACATGTCATCAAAAGCCCCGGGACCCAGAGCCAGCCCCACACCGAAGTCGATCACCTTGATCCGGTTGACGTTCCCGTCCTGATCCACCATGTAGAGGATGTTGTCGGTCTTGAGGTCCCTATGGACAACTCCCTTGTCCTTAAGAACTCGGAGACACTCCAGAAGTTGGTTGAAAATGAGCTCTATGGTGGCAAGACTGATCTTGCTCTGTACCGAGAACGGGGGTTTGTATTTTTCCTTCCAATTCTTCTCAACCAGCTGGGTGAGGTTGTCGTTAGGGTGGTACCCGTTGATCAGAAGCTTTTCACCCTCCTGTTCCACCATTCCGTAATACTCAACCACGTAAGGGTGCTGTGCCGGAGTCTGAACTCGATGGTTCAGGGCCCCCTCATATTTCAGTAGGGCCATGGGATCGCCCAAGCTGCTCGATACACTGGTCTTGACCCTTTTGAGAGCGACGATTTTGTCCTGAAAAATCCCGATGCTCACTTCACCCATGGCGCCGGAGGAAATGTCGCCCAGAATCTTCACCGTCTTGCCCCTGACCTTGGTTGGGTCGTTCAGCGAGTCCATCACCAGTTTAAGGATTGCGGCCATCTCCTCCCTGGTTTTGGAGCTGAACGTCAGACCGGTCCGCTGCAGATCCTCCTGGGCCCTCTTCTCCATTGCAGCCGGGTCAACCATAGGCTTGTACAGTTCCACCGCGGAATCTGTTCTGGGGTCTCGGTTTCTATGATCACCGTAGTAGTCCTGGAACGCCGAGTAGTAGAAGCAGTGCAAAAAGTTCTTGGCCATCCGCCCCTGGGGCTGCGCTTCGTACAATCTGTCCAAGTGAAAGAGCTTCTTAAGGATTTTTCCGCCCCGCTTATGCTTGGATTTGAGTAACTTTATGTGGAGAGCGACCTCACGACGGTCGTCCAAATTGTGGTAGTCGTTTGGATGCTGAAAGATGTTCCCGATATCCATCAGGATCATCAGTGAAATGTGCGTGGACAGCCCTACCATTGTCTCAACGCGTCTCTCAGTCTCGATCAGATGATCCAGGATCTTCTCATTGAGGAAGTCGCTCAACAGGTCCCTAAAATGCCCCGATGCGATCCGGTCCACTGAGTACCCGCACCGAAACAGGAACCAGGCAAGGCGCTTCAAATCGTTTTCAACCTCTGTCCGGGCGCTCCTCGTAAACTTGAGGAATGACCGTGACGACTCATGCTCAACCATCAAGCGATGCAGCTCAAGTATGGCCCTTCGGACCAGCTCTGCAACACGATGCAGAGTCGTCTCCGCGGATTCGCCCTCCTCTCTCGGTAAGAAATATGGGATGATGGTTGCAGTGTCGTCTTCTTTGGGCGCATAGCGCTCGCGGTACTTGGTATTCAATTGGCCAAGAGTAGTTCGGACGGATTTCACTTCCTGATGAGTCGGCTTAAGGTTCTCTCTTGATTCAAGCCATTTGACTGCGTAAGTGAATGCCGGCTTGCCGCTTTCGATCTCCAGAATCTCCTTGCAACTGTCCAGGAGAACTTCCTGATCCGGATACCGCTGAGCCGCGTTGATCACCGAGAAAAGACCCTGCTCATAGGTGATCTCGTCTCGTTCAAGACGCGGAATCAGATCCCTAATCACCAGGAGGAGGAACGGAGATCTCTTCTTCACGATCTTCCCGATCTGGCTCATGGGATCCGCTTCGCCTTTGCGGGCCAATTGGGACAGTTCGGTATAGTGACCGATAGCTCTGAATAGTTCTTCCCTCAGAGTGGTCGCGCCATTTTGCGTCATCAAGCTATCCTTTGGTAAAAGGAGACGGATAAGCCTGCAAATCCTGGTTTGCCCCCCCCCCGGACAACCTTTATTGGCCGTCTCGAGGGGCAGTCAATTCGAGCAGCTCTGTGAAGGACGGGTTCTCCTGGAGGTCTTGGAGCGCCTTTTCCGACATGGCACGTCTGACCACCGTCTCACCGCCGGCCCTGACAGCCAAGTTGAGGCTCTTGAGGGCCTGTCTCACATGTCCGGTCTTTGCGTACACGACCGCAGCATAGTAGTGCAGCCATTCAGGTTCAAAAGGTTCGTTCTGAGCAAGGGCCTGACGATAGAACTCCAGGGCATTGTCGTATTCTTCCATCTCCAGGTTCAGATAGACCAGGCGGTTAATCGTGTATGGCATAAGCCACTGATACCCTTGCACAATGCGCCGTATTTCTATGGTCTTCCGTTTGTTCCCGAGCTGCCAGTGTGCCACTGCCAGATCCACCATGGCAAACTGATCATCGGGATCCTTTTTCAGACCTTTCTTGTAGTATTTGACCGCATTTCGCGGAGTTCGCTTCTTGTAGAGATAATAGTAGCCCAGATGAAAATCGACTTGCGGGTCGTCGGGATTGTTTTCCAGGGCGCGATCAAAGAGTTTCAGGGCGTCCACTTCGCGACGCATTTCCAGGTACAAGTGCCCAAGTTCCATAAGGAATTGGCTGTCTCCCGGGTTGATTTCAACTGCTCTCCGCAAATATTCGAGGGCACGCCGGTGATCCGACTCGTCAAAATATATGAGACCAATGTTGAAATTGGAATCACCATTGGATCCGTCCAGCCGTATAGATTGAAGGAAATCCTTCTTCGCTTGCTCAGTATCGCCCATTTTCCAGCATATGAGTCCACGGTTATTGAACAGATATGCGTTTCCGTTTCCACAGATTTCTACGGCTGCGTCCACGAGTCCCCTTGCCTCGTCCAGATTGCCCTCGTCGTATTTGGCCAGTGCTCTGTCATTGAGATCCCGGATCATTTTCTCTGTCTCCCATTCCTTGATTCGGGAGTAGAGCAGATGCCCGGAATACACTCTTTCCAAGTCTGATTGGCGGATTATGATCGAATAGTCACAGATCTGGTTGAAGTCATCGGCCCCAATCACTGCGACGGCGAACACGGGGGGAGATCCTGTTTCATCAATGAAATTCAAATAGTAGAGGACTTTGTTATCAAAGGGGCCTTCGGTTTCCCAAACTTCGTCCGGGCCGTCCAGCGTGGCATCGACCCAGGGAAGGAAGTCTGTCTTGCTCAGATGCGCCTTGTCGCGCACGATCTCAGGAAGCAGATCCGCAATAGCCCCGGGTTCCGGAAAAGGGGGCACAAGAATCTCAGGAAGAGCCAATCGCCCCTCTCCAAGATACGGGTAATTCTCCCGGTACGTTGTTGCCATCCTCTACCTCGAAGTCATAACATTCTACGCAGCATTCTCTCACTTTTCTACACGGGGCAATCCCGGGCAACCGACCGTGCTCCGGTCCTATGCGCGGTTCGGTCTCGGCCGCGATTCTCGCTAGTGCAGCCGGGTCCTCCCGATCATTTGAAGTCGGCAGACCGTGAACCTTCACACGAAAAAATACCATGAAGCGTTCTCAAGGTCAAACGGACGCAATGCCGTGAGCAGTCAGTAACTGGAGGCGAGCCCTGTACACCGGGAGCATCCTCTGAATCGGGGCGGCAGTGCAGGCTCGTCCGGCAAGTGCGGGATTCCGAAAAGAATTTCCGCAATCCAAAGACGCAACCTCCCACGCCTTGGGATTGGCCGACCATCAAGGAGGGCGTAGCATGCTACGTACCTAGCCGCGGGACCCGGCGCCTTTCCTGCACTTTCATACTTCGTTGTGCCTGTGTTTCCAGGCATGTAAGGCATGAGTCTCAACAGCGGTTCAGCCCCATAGTCTAATCGCGTCGCTGGGGCACTTTTTCCAGCACTCAAGGCAGGAAATACACTCTTCCGTGCGATCATCGAATACACCGAACCGGGCGCCCTTTTCCTCGGTTTCCATAGGACAGACCTTGTTGCAGACTCGGCAATCGGTGCACTTGTCGTCTCGCCAGGGAAAGACCGCAGCGAACCGGTCGAGCAGTGAGAGGCAGGCGCCCATCGGGCACAGCACTTTGCAGAAGAATCGCCTGTGTCCCATCACGAGGATGAATACGGTGAAAAGGATCGTCAGTCGAATGGACAGTGACCATACGTTGGTGGTCCCGTTGATAATGGCCCATGGAATGGCCGACTCTATGGTGGCCACCGGGCAGAGTCGGCAGAAGAAGAGCGGCGATTCCGTGGTGAGAAAGTACGGAACAGCCACAACCAAGCCCGCGAATATCCCGTATTTGATGAACCTGGTCCACGAAGGAATACTGTATCTCACAAAGGGGATCTTGTAGAGGAGTTCCTGTACCAACCCAAACGGACATGCCCACCCACACAGTATACGCCCCCCCAGGAGCCCCGCCAGAACCACAATGCCTATGACGCTCAAAGGAATCAGCGCCAGACCGGCAAAGTGACCGATAATCCCTATGGGACACGAGAAGACCGAAATAGGGCACGAATGGCAGTTAAGAACCGGGAAGCAGACCGCGTGCCACTGCCATACGCCGATGTTCAACAGCGCGGCAAGAGCGATTTGAACCTTTAGTCTTATTTTTTCCAAGAGCAGCTTCCTATGCAGATTTGAAAGCGAATGTCGCGGCCCGTGAAGCGTTCAACAATCAGCCCGGGGTGTCGATCATAAGCCATGTGCTATGGAATTGAACCTGTGCAAACCCCTGGGGATTGTCCGTAAAACCGCGGTCCCCGCGGTCACGGCTAGATTCACGAGGGACATGGACGTCGGCCCTTGAGCATTCTCAGATCCGGGTAATTGGATATCATACGCCCGTCCTTGTATAGTCCAATCCCTCCAAAGGTCATGGCGTTGACCACCTCCGGCTCGCTGAACCACTGAGTCTCCACTTTGAATTGGGCGTTCTTTTGCACAAAACCGGGGAGTCTGATCTTGATTCCTATGCTCTTGAGCTTGTCGAATTTCTCCAGATTGTCGTAAATGATGAACCGGCTGAAGAAACCTCCGTACACAATTGCGCTTAAGCTCATCAAGACCAGGACAACGAGAATTACTTTGCGAACCATTCCGCTCTATCTCCTCTACTTTACACTCGGGCGTCGCCCAGCCCTGTCCATGAAGCCTCTGCAGGAGACTCCCATCACGGCTCCGGTTCCCGGTTAGAGCACATGAACCCGCTTTCAACCGGTGGGATCAGTCCAAGATTATACTCCAAATCGGATTGACTTACCACTGGGTCGCGTGTCATGAAGGGATCGCGGTTCCCCAAAAGGACCGACGCACACAAGTCTTTCCCGTCACGCAAAAGAGGAAGCCGGAGGTCATGGCAAGAGGAGTGCTCTTCGTGGTAGTAGCGCCCTCGGGCGCAGGGAAATCGACGCTTATTGACAGGACGAGGCGTGTGTTCCCCGATGTGCGCTATTCTGTTTCATGCACGACGCGCCCCCCTCGTGAGGGGGAATCACAGGGCGAGCACTACCACTTCCTTGATAGAGATGAATTCGCAGTGATGATAGAAGAAGGCCGATTCCTGGAATGGAAAGAGGTCCACGGCAATCTCTACGGCACCCCGGCCGAGCCTATTAGGGAAGCCCTTGACGCGGGTGCGCGCATGATTCTCGACATTGATGTGGAGGGCGCAAAGGAAGTGTTGAGTAAGGTGAAGAGATCGGTGGGGATTTTTATCAACGTGCACACCCTGGCCGTCCTTGAGGAGCGAATAAGATCAAGAGGCGCTGATTCGGAAGAATCAATTCGTACGCGCATGATCAATGCCGGACGAGAAATCGAACAGGCCGGCGAGTTCGACTACATTGTGATCAATCATGATTTGGACAAAGCTGTGGAAGAATTGGCCGACATCATAAGAAAGGAATCAGAGCGGGAAGACTGAATTCAGCCATCGGATTTTCCGATTATCGCGTCTATGGTCCGGGTCTTTTTTCCTCTCAGCACTCTCATCCTTATCAGGTCCCCGGGTTTGGCGCCCGCGACTATTCTTGACAGGTGTCGTCCGTTGCGCACTTGCTTTCCGCCGGCTTCGAGAATAAGGTCTCCCCTTTTCAAGCCTGCGTCGGCCGCGGGGGTGGCGGCCATCACCTCATCGACCACCGTGCCTCGTGGCTCTTTCATGCCCAGTTTCCGTGCCTGGTCCCAGGTGATCTCCTCCACGTATATCCCGAGCCACCCATGGGAAAGCGCTTTCATTTTGGTCCGAGCACGAATCAGTTCCCCGATATAGTTGGAAGGGATGGAAAAGCCAATTCCTTTGCCGGACGCTATGATGGCGGTGTTGACTCCTATTACTTCACCCGCCATGTTGAAGAGTGGTCCACCGGAGTTGCCCGGATTTATGGACGCATCGGTCTGGATGAAATTGTCGTTGGGGCCCAGGCCGATAAAGCGTCCTTTGCCGCTGACTATACCGAACGTAACAGTGTTGCCCAGGCCGAAAGGATTGCCCACCGCAAGGACCCATTCCCCAACCTGAACGGTCGAGGAATCCCCTATTCCAGCCTTTTTCAGTTGGTAAGGGGGCTTTATCTTGATCAGAGCCAGGTCCACCTTTGGATGAACCGAAACCGTCTTTGCCGTTGCGACTTTTCCCGTCGACAGGGTGACCAGAATCTTGGTTGCGCCTTCGACCACGTGGGCGTTGGTAATAATATATCCCGCGGTATCACAGATGAATCCGCTGCCTAGACTGTCCAGCTGATATGATTGCCGGCGTTTGGATCGGTTATCGTACCACTGGCGAGGGGACCGGAAAAGAGGAGGCGGTTCAGAGGAAGTGCTCTGAAGCATGTGCCGCTCTATGGAGATGTTCGCTACCACCGGAGCGACTTCCTTAATGAGGTCGATCAGGTCCGGGCACCCCCTTTGGATTGCCGACTTATGGCGGCCCGCAACGTTCTGAGCCGCGGCTTCGGTCATCACGCTCGCAATTGAGAACAGGACAACGAACGCGCACATCCACAGAATCAGGCTCCACGCCGGAGAATAGGTCCGCAATGATCTGAGTCCGCGCCGCATGATCCTGTTTCTATCAACGTATACTCCGAGTGTCAATTCCGGATCTCCCGGATGAGTGATATGGTGCGACGCATTGAAAATGGGTTTTCGTGTTGGCCCCCCCAATGCTGTTGAATTATACCGCTCCGCCATTCAGCAGGACAAAAAAATCGAGGCCTTCCATGGGGGATGCTGGTTGAAGGCGATTGACATAGTCCGGGGGGAAACGGTATCAGTAGAAATACCAATGGGTTCCCCAGATATCTGAGCGCGGAAGACCGAAGCGTTGTCAGCCAAACGAGGTCACAAATGAAGTTAATGGTAACCATAGACCGAGACGAGGACGGAATGTGGGTTGTGGAGTGCCCCTCCATTCCCGGATGCGTAAGTCAAGGCGCGACCAAAGATGAAGCTTTGAAAAACATCGAAGAAGCCATAGCTCTGTGCCTTGAAGTGAGAGCGGAGCAAGGACTGCCTTTGACCATCGAAACACGACAGTTGGAGATTGTGGCTTAGTGGGCGCCATTCCTGTACTCAGCGGACAAGAGGTTGTTCGCGTATTCGAGTCATTGGGCTGGTCAGTCGCTCGACAAGTCCATTACTTTTCCCTCCAGGATCGCTACGGGTCGAGCCGCTGATTTTGCCGCTTCATCGTTCGAAGTCGTAGAAGAAGCCGTCTGCGGCTTCTTGGCTTTTTCCTCCGAGGACGTCCCGGACCAGCCGTGGGTTCTTCAGCAGGTACCAGTCTCCGAACTTGTCGAACTTGCGGCAGGAGGTTCGTATGTGTGCCTTCCATATTGTCTTAAAGCCCTTTCCGTGAGCCTTCCCGTATGCCTTGAGGCGCCTTGCGAATTCAATATCCTCAGCGCTGATCCAGCGTTCGTTGAAGCCGCGGATGGCCTCGAAATCTTTCCGAAAGCACCAGAAAAGCCCAGCCGACACCCTGTGCCGTAGGACCAACGGCGCTAACAGCATGAGCGTGAGAAAAATCCCCGGCGACATGCGTTCAGGATAAATCATCGACCCGCCCCCGATGTATTTCCCCGAAGCCAGAAGCCGGTCTATCTCTGTCAGCATATTGGGAGTCATGGCGCTGTCCGCGTCAATGGTGACCAGGATTTCTCCGTGCGCCTGCCGTGCCGCGGTATTTCGAATCATGGCGAGGTTCTTTCTGTCATCATGGACGATCAGGGCCCCGTGCTTCAGCGCGATCTCTTCGGTACGGTCAGTGCAGCGGTTGAGCGCCACAATGATCTCCACCAGGCCGGGGTAGGGCAGGGCAGCGGCCTCAATGGATTCGAGACAGGCCCCGATGTACGCTTCCTCGTCGCGTGCTGGTATGACAATTGAAAAATTCATGGCCGCCGAACTTGGTTGGATTCTTTGACCTAATGGTACAATAGACGCGCATATGACATCAAGGGGCAGTACAAACAGAAGGAAAGGGGGACGCTCCGAAAAATCCAAGAATCTCAATACGACAATTCGCCGGTATCTCGGGGACATTCCCAAAAAACCAACAATCTCCGTGAACAGGTCTTGAAATAGCGGTTTGTCTTCGTCTCTCCTTCTGGTCCCACATTCCTAACGCTCGAATTCCGGATTCCCAAGCATCCCGAGATCTGCCCCCGGCCTGGTGGGAATCACCAACAGATATAGAATTCAGATTCTTGGTTTCTTAGGCCCACCCCTTGATGATTCCGAGGGGGAGGACGCAGGGTTCCTGGGGGGAAGTATGCCCCGAGATTGCCTTTCGAGGAACGACGGCATACGCACACCAAACTCGTGCCGCCCTGGCCGATTCGCACTCCAGGGGGGCATGATCATCGGGACATTGTGGGTCCGACGACCGACGAAATCACGTACGGGAGCATCAGGTGGTGGATCGTGGCTTTGCTCTTGACTTGTCCAAAGCATCACATGTACGGTGTGAGGCTGAGGTTCTCGGCATTCATCACGACATACTGTTTTCCCTTTCAAACGACCAAACCAATTCGGCGAAAAGCCGAGAAGGAAGAGAAAGAAGAAAAGGAGAGTCATGAACGTACTAGTGACGGAGTCAATGCCAAACGCAGGATGTCTCAGGAGAATTCAGATAGTCTGTGTGATCTGCCTCGTCTGTTTGATGTGTCCTCCTGTTCTTGCTGAAGACCTATCACCTAAGGTCCGGGAATTGATTGAAAAAGCCAACAAGGGCCATGTCACATCTCAGAGGTTCCTCGGCAGCGCATACGAGGGCGGTGAACACGGTGTAACTCAAGATTACCAGACGGCTGTGGAATGGCACAGGAAGGCTGCGGAGCAAGGGAATGCGTTGGGACAAGTTCGCCTGGGCCGAATGTACGAGATGGGCCGAGGTGTGCCGCGGGATTACGGGCAAGCGGCAAAGTGGTATCGGAAGGCAGCGGAACAGGACAATACCTTTGGAAAGATCGCTCTCGGAAGGATGTACTACTACGGCAAGGGAGTTCCCAAGAGCCACTCAAAGGCTGAGAAATGGTTTATCAGGGCGGACCGGAAAGGGCGAATCAAGAGCGCGTCTCTCTCCTACGTTGGAGGAGCCTTAGCAATGGGGATCCATGTGCCAAAAGATCTTTCACTGGCAATTGAATTGTATCGAAAAGCTGCGGAAAGTGGATACCCTGCAGGACAATACCGTCTTGCAGTAATGTACTACAAGGGAACAGGTGTTGCAAAAGACTACGGGACAGCCGCGAAGCTTCTTAAGAAAGCTGCGGAAAATGGATACCCTGCAGGACAATACCGTCTTGCAGAAATGTACTGCAATGGAACAGGCGTTGCAAAAGACTACGGGGCAGCCGCGAAGCTCTATGAAATGGCTGCCGAGCAAGGGGATATTTTCGCCAAGGCCCGCCTCGGAACATTGTACTTCTATGGTACAGGAGTGCCCCAGAGCTACTCAAAGGCGGAAGAATTGTTTGCCACAGCTACTGCCAGAAGCGCTAAAGGTGACAAGAATGCCGCCCTCGTTCGGATGGGCCGCTGGTATGCAAACAAACTATTGATGCTAAATGGCTTTTTTCCGATGAAAGCCACAAAAGATCCAAAAAAGGCAATCGACTTCTATCGAAGATCTGCGGAAAACGGATACGCTCCGGGACAATACGAGCTGGCCGAAATGTACTACCACGGGACAGGGGTTCCCAAAGACTACGGCACGGCAGCCGAGTTGTATAGCAAAGCCGCTGAACAAGGCCACAGCAAGGCACAGTGCAGCCTCGGGTTTTTATGTGAAGCGGGAAAAGGCGTGAAGAAGGATTTCAATCAAGCGATTACCTTGTACCGCAAGGCCGCCGAGCAAAAGTATGCCAGAGCTCAATGTAACTTGGGCTGGATGTATGAAAAAGGCCGAGGCCTTGAGAAGGACTTCAAAGAAGCGGTCAAATGGTATCGCAAAGCCGCTGGGCAAGGCTATTTGCGTGGTCAATGCAATCTGGGAATCATGTATGAATACGGAAGAGGAATGCCCAAAGACCTTACGGAAGCAGTCAAGTGGTACCGGAAGGCGGCTGAAAAGAACTATGCACGAGCACAATATATGCTGGGGCGCACGCATGAAGGGGGGCTGGGAGTCAAGAAAGATCCCAAGGAGGCTGTCAAATGGTATCGGAAGGCCGCTGAACAGGGGCACACCAACGCACAAATGAGTCTTGGCAGACTCTATTTACTAGGGGTTGGGGCGCCGAAGGACGTCGAAAAGGCTCTTTCATTTACGAACCAGGCAGTGGAGGCCGATCCGAATGATGTGGCTCTCTACTCTTTGCGAGGAAGCATCTATGAAGAAACTTCACGATTCAAAGAGGCGGAGAAAGATTACAAGAAAGCACTGGAGCTTTCCCCAAAGGACTTGAGACTGAAGTACAGTCTCGGCAATCTCTACGAGAAGACGGGACGCCGCTCTGAAGCCTTGGTGGAAATGGAGTCCATACTCCGGACTGATCCCAATAACGTGGCTGCATTGAACTTTGTCGGCTACACCCTTCTGGAAATGGGCAAGGACACGAACCGCGCCGAGAAGCTTATCCGACGAGCATTAAAACTCAAACCTGATGACGGATACATTATGGATTCCCTTGGATGGCTTCTGTTCAAGAAACGCCAACACGGCGAGGCACTCAACCACATTCAGAAAGCAGCCGAAAAGCAGCCGAAGGACCCGACAGTACTGGAGCATCTAGGCGACGTTCTATCCGCACTCGGCAAAAAGAGCGAAGCCGTTGACGCTTATCGGCGATCGTTGGAGATTAACAAAGGGAACAAATCAGTAGCGGAGAAGCTCAAGAAGCTGCAAGAAAAGTAGCCTGATTGTCTGGCCCGGAAACATGACGTTCTCTTCTTGCTCAATCAGAGGAAAGACCATGCACACGCTAAGCGGGCAAGCGAAGAAGCATCCACATACGGCCTGGATGTTACGCGATCAAACTGCGATGGAACAGGGAAAACGGTCGCTCACTGGAAATCATAAAGGTAGCGTATTCTCATGCGCTGCAATCTGACGCAACTGCAACATCTTTACGTCATCAGGAGGGAGATCGTCATGAATCGGCGCATCGGTAGGAAGACCTGTTGGATCATTTGTCTGCTGACTCCTTTAGTCTTACTGATTTGCTCGGATCTGGGACATTCGCGCGCTCCGGACACGGTCGCTTTGAAACAATGTCGCGATGTGATGTCAATGGTTGAAAGAAACTATTATCGAGAAGTAAGAAGCCCTGAGATCGTAGCGGGCGTTCTGCAAGACCATAAGAGAGCGCTGATTGTGGGCGAGAAATCGTTCGGACAGGCTACTGTTCAGACCATCATTGCTCTTGACGATGGCACAGGACTGAGATTGACCACAGCGCCGTACTATACACCACACGGCGAGATTGTTCAGGGGAAGGGGATCAGACCGGAGTTGGAGCCTAACATTTCGGCCAAGGAAGGGAACGTCCGGTCCAGACTGACTCCATACAAACCTATGGACGATCCCATGAAAGATGAATTGGTTCAAAAGGCAATGGGATGGCCCAAGTCGGGAGAGTCTCTGAGAGATATTAAAATAGAAATCAGCCGATTAACGGACAAAGAGACTCGCGACAAGGAGAAAGCAAACCTCCCGAATTTGGCAAAGAACACATCCAAGGGCACAACGAAAGAATCTTCGGCGGTCGCCGGCCTATCACCAAAAGCCAAGAGACTGTTGAGAAGGGCTGAAAGAGGAAACGCCGTTGCGCAGGTGGACCTTGGCAACATGTACGGTACCGGCACAGGAGCGCCCTTGGACTACAAGGAGGCTGCGAAATGGTATCGCAAAGCTGCCGAACAAGGTAATCCCCAGGGCATGAGCAACTTGGGTTACATTCACATGATGGGACTGGCATTGGGTCAAGACTACTCGGAGGCCGTCAAGCTTTTCCGCAAAGCGATTCAGCGAGGCAATACCTTGGGCGCAGCGGAAAACAACTTGGGCTATGCTTATACGAACGGATATGGGGTGGCTCAAGACTACGGTGCAGCACTCACGTGGTATCGCCTAGCCGCGAAGCAGGGCAGTCGTGATGCTCAATACAACTTGGGACTGGCGTACCTTGAAGGGCGGGGGTTGGATCAGGACCACAAAAAGGCGCTCAAATGGTTTCGCAGATCAGCGGAACAGAAGAAGCCTGCTGCTCAATACAAACTTGGTTGGATGTATCACCAAGGCATCGGCGTCAAAGAGGATAGAAAAAAAGCAATCAAATGGTACAAGAGGTCTGCTAAACAGGGCAATCAACAAGCAAAAGGCACGCTGGAACTGATGGAAGATGACTAGTCATTCGAACACCGAGAACGGAAAGGAGTCGATAATCATGAGGCGTGCACCTGGGAGGACACCCATTGGTTCACATCGACGCACGGTCGTAATGTATTGTATTGCCGTTCTGGCAATCCTTTCAGTGGCGTCTATCTCTGTACCGGAAGAATCGTGGGCTCAGTTCGACAAGAAGACCATCGAACAAATCCGCAAGAAAGCTGAACGAGGCGACGCCAAAGCCCAGCATTTCTTGAGCCTCATCTACTGCTTTGCACTGGGTTTGCCGCAAGATAATACCAAAGCCCAAGAATGGAGGCTCAAGTCGGCTGAGCAAGGCTATGCCGAAGCCCAGTGTGACCTTGGCGCAGCTTATGTTAACGGAGAAGGCACACCTCAGAACTACCAGGAAGCCCTCAAGTGGTTTCGCAGGGCGGCCGAGCAGGGACATCTACGTGCACAGACCTTCATCGGCGCCATGTATGAGAACGGATATGGAGTTCCGAAAGACTACGAGAGGGCAATGACGTGGTTTCAAAGGGCCGCTCGGAAGGGAAATGCGCGAGGCCAATATTGTGTGGGCATGATGTATAGGTTCGGGCGCGGCGCGAAACAGGATTTCAAGAAAGCGTTACAATGGATTCGAAAATCCGCAGAGCAGGGGGACCCTGGCGGGCAAAATGAGTATGGCTGCATGTATGCCGCGGGGAACGGTGTCAAGAAGGACCTGAGACAGGCGAAGAAGTGGTACACCAAAAGCGCCGATAAGATGGATAGGAGGGCAGAAGAGCTGCTCTACTTGCTCACATTGAAAGAGAACTACTCCACCGACATCGGAAGGCTGACGCGGCAGGCAGAAAGCGGCGATTCCGATTCGCAAACAGAGTTGGCAATGCGGCTGCAAGAAGGAGATGGAGTCCCAATCAGCAGAGACAAAGCTCTGAAGTGGTATCTGAAAGCTGCCGCCCAAGGCAACAAGGTCGCCCTGTACTTCCTCGGCAAAACGTACGAATGGGCGCACGGGGTGACAAATGATAATGCCAAAGCCTTTGAATACTATCGCAAGTCCGCGGAAAAAGGGTACGCTCCTGCTGAAGCCAAAGTGGGAACTTTCTACGAACGAGGTCAGGCTGTGTCCCGAGATTTCGCTGAAGCCGTGAAGTGGTTCCATAAGGCTTGTGACAGAGGATATCACATCGCCATGTATGACCTGGCCCGCATGTACGCTCAAGGGACCGGGTTGGAGAAAGACCTGAACAGGGCTAAGGAGTGGTACAAAAAGGCGGCGGATCTAGGCCACAGAGGCGCCAAACAAGCGCTGAAGGGTCTGGCCCAATTCGAGAAACAATAGCCCATAGGATGGGATGAACAACGGGAATCCCATATGTCGTGGCCTTCGTGCGCCCCCCCCCGTTTAACTCCTCGACTGATGGGGTGCGTTTCACTCACCCCATCAGTCGTTTGTTGCACTTCAGGCGTTCAGTCGCCAAGATACGGAATTGTGTGGCAACATGGCTTTGAACCTGATAGCCATCCGGGAAGCCATCGCAACACAATCTCCTTCCTCCATCCGTTGGTGAGGACTACGATCCGGTTCCCATGAAAGAAGTATGGCATACGGTGGTGCAGGCTCTGAAACCTCACTCGACATCGCTGTTGGTTGAGAGGTTCCCTTGACAGGGTCTCCCGGTACCGGGTACAAGGATTTACAGATGAGGAATTTCCGTGGATGGAGCAGATCCGAAGAAGTCTCGGAGACTTGACAGGCATGTTTACCGGAATCATAGAGGCAAGGGGCAAGATAAAGGCCGTTGAGCCAGGTGACGAGTTTGCCAGGATCAGGATAGAGAGTGACCTGGAGCTATCGGATGTCAAGTTGGGCGACTCTATCTGCGTGGAAGGCGCGTGTCTTACGGTCACCGCGGTGGATGGGGCTGCAAAGGAGTTTGCAGCCGACGTGTCACCGGAAACACTGGGGGTGACTACTCTGGGGGCTTTGAGGCCGGGCGCGGGTGTCAACCTGGAAAAGGCCCTTCGGGTCGATTCCCGACTGGGAGGCCATTTGGTTGCCGGCCATGTGGATTGCATCGGGCTGGTCAAGGAAAGGCGCGCAGCAGGAACCGGGCTCATTCTGGGGTTTACTGTGGATACGGGTCGATATCTCGTGGAAAAGGGCAGCGTGGCTGTGGACGGAGTGAGTCTCACGGTGAATAAGGTGAAAGGGGATCGATTCTGGGTGATGATCATTCCTCACACCGCGGGTTTGACCGGATTGACCGAGAAAAGAATCAATGATAAGGTGAACGTTGAGTACGATATCATCGGAAAATACGTGGAAAAATTCGTTGCCCCCGGGCGTGCTGATCCGGGTGTGGATGAAGAGACTTTGAAAGAACACGGATTCATCTGACCGTGGAGGCGTTGATGGGAGTTATGATAGACACTGAAGAAGCGATCCAAGAAATAAAACAGGGTCGCATGGTAATACTGGTTGACGACGAAGATCGTGAAAACGAAGGTGATCTTACAATGGCCGCGGAGAAGGTCACTCCGGAGGCCGTCAACTTCATGACCAAATACGGGCGAGGGCTGGTCTGTCTTTCAATGACGGCACAGAAGATAGAGTCCCTTGACCTGCCCCTGATGGTTCCGGTAAACAAGTCCCCTTTTGAAACTGCTTTTACTATTTCCATCGAGGCCGCCCGTGGGGTGACGACCGGGATTTCGGCTCACGACCGGGCCATAACCGTGCTCACCGCGGTTGCCGAGGGAGCGAATGCTGCCGACGTCATTTCACCGGGGCATATTTTCCCGCTCAAGGCTCGTGACGGCGGCGTTCTGGTAAGGGCGGGGCAGACCGAGGGAAGCGTGGATCTGGCCCGACTTGCGGGTCTGACGCCTGCCGGTATGATCTGCGAGGTGATGAACGACGACGGGACAATGGCTCGCATACCCGATCTGAAGGTTATGGCCGAGGAGCACGGCCTCAAGATCTGCACGATCCGGGACATCATCCAGTATCGGATGCGAACCGAGACCCTGGTCCGGAGGGGAGCGGAAACGGTTCTGCCAAATGATTTCGGTGAGGACTTCAAGCTGATCGTGTACGAGAACGACGTGGACAATCTCAATCACGTGGCTCTCGTGCTGGGCGACATCAAAGCCGATGAACCGACCCTTGTGCGCGTCCATTCGGAATGTCTGACCGGTGATGTCTTCGGTTCCCGACGATGCGATTGTGGGAGCCAATTGGACAAAGCCATGGAGATGGCCGGCAAAGAGGGCAAAGGCGTAATCCTGTACATGCAGCAGGAAGGTCGGGGTATTGGTCTGTTGAACAAGATCAAGGCCTATGCTCTTCAGGATCAGGGGTGTGACACGGTTGAAGCCAATTTGAGTCTGGGGTTCAAGGCTGATCTGCGGGACTACGGCATCGGAGCGCAGATCCTGGCGGACCTGGGAGTCCGAAAGATGCGTTTGTTGACCAACAATCCCAAGAAGATCGTAGGTCTGGAAGGCTACAATTTGGAGGTGGTCGAACAGGTGCCCCTGATTACCGAACCTGTGCCCACAAACATCCGTTATCTCAAGGCCAAAGAGGAGAAGATGGGGCATTTGCTCAACTTGAAGGAGCGGTCCTGATCGGACACACTCGTATTGTAGGCATGGGAGTTTCAATGACCAAGATGATCGAGGGGCGTCTTGACGCCTCAGGACTCAAGGCAGGGCTCGTTGCGAGCCGGTTCAATGATTTCATAGTCTCCAGGCTGATTTCCGGTGCTGTGGACGCCCTGGTTAGACACGGCGCGGACCAGGAGGACATCACCGTGGTGAGGGTCCCCGGGGCCTTTGAGATTCCACAGATGGTCTCCACGCTGGTCAAAGCGGAGAAGTTTGACATGGTCATCGCACTTGGGGCGGTGATTCGTGGCTCCACCCCGCACTTCGAGTACGTGGCCGCTGAAGTGTCCAAAGGAGTAGCCCAGGCCGCAAATGAGGCGACTGTTGCCGTTGGTTTCGGAGTCCTGACCACCGACACCATAGAACAGGCAATTGAGAGGGCCGGTTCCAAGGCGGGCAACAAAGGCGCGGAGGCCGCTATGGCCGCCATCGAGACAGCCAATGTCCTCAAACAGATCTAGCAGAGATGGGACGAGCCGGCGCTCTTCCCGTCAACATCCCTAGTTTGTAGCTCCCTGTTTCCAAGTGGCTTCTAGACGCAAGACACGCGAATTCGTACTTCAGGTTCTGTTCGCCGCGGACGCCCAGCAAAAGGACCCCGTCGCTATCCTGAAGTACATGGAAAGCCACTTCGGCTCAGACGAAGAACGAATCCTGAAGATTCATCGCGTCATGACCGATTTTGCAAGAGATTTGGTTGTCGCTGTGTCCAATGAGAAGGACGACATCGACAAACTGATTGCAATTGTCTCAAAGCACTGGAAACTACACCGCATGAACAACGTGGACAGAAACATCCTCAGGATGGCTGTGGCCGAAATGGTGAGCTTCCCGGAAATCCCGACACGGGTCACACTCAACGAAGCCATCGACATAGGAAAAAAATACGGGGCCGAGAATTCCGCTGCTTTCATAAACGGTATTCTGGACAGAATCAACGCCCTCACTACTCGCCCCACTTCCGCGAAACGTCTGCTCGAAATTCTTCCTGAACTTGACCAATTGAACCCAAAGGTTTAGAATCATAATTGCTTCGTGGGAGCATACGACAGAGGCCCCGCGCATGAAGATTACCGACAACTCACATCCCTCGTCTCCAACCGTGCAGACACCGAGCACGCGCCGACCGTCTCTGCGAAGTTTTTTCGGGCGATTACCGTTTGTGTTGATCCGGACTGTTGCCGTTTTGTTGCTGATTTCAGGGGTAGCCCAAGCTCAGGGCCCGACGCAGACCGGGGATCGAAGAGTCGCTCCGAACCCGGTCCGGCCCGAAGGCGCCTCCTCCAAGGTTGGAATATCCGGCTTTAAGGTGATAATCCCGGAAATCAAGATGAAGAGCATAACCGGAGGCCGGCCCGCCAAGAAGGTCCCTGAAGAAAAAGCCCCCGCCCCAAAAGAGGCGGCCCCCCCGGTTGACCGGCAGCCGGCGGAGCCCCCCAAGGTACAGGAAGAAACCGCTCCCGGGCCCGAAGCTCCCTCTGTGTCGCGTCCTGCCCGTGAATCCGAGGCCGGCCCCCCCGTCGATCGCGGTCCTGCACAAGCTTCTGAGACGGACGGAACAACTACCCGCAGGAAAATCGAAATCCCGCTCTTCAGGCCTCCTGCTGCTCCCGAGGACGCAATTGAGGCGGTCCCACCCAAGAAAGAGATGCTGAAGGGAAAGGCGCCCGGCCCCATTCCCGCGTTGTTTGACTCGAAACCCGTCAAGGAAAGCCTCCAGCGAAGCACGGTAGAGAGTTCACGGCTCGACCAGAGCGCTGAGCCCCAGGAATGGATTCGTCTGCAACCTCGCCGGGAGCCGGAAAAGGCGCCTTCGCCTGAGCCTGAACCTCAGCCTGCGCCTGAGCCTGCCCCCGAACAGCGGTCCTTGCCTGCGCCTGAGGCTGAACCTCAGCCTGCGCCTGCCCCCGAACAGCGGTCCTTGCCTGCGCCGGAGGCTGAACCTCAACCTGCGCCTGAGCCTGCCCCCGAACAGCGGTCCTTGCCTGCGCCGGAGGCTGAACTGAAACCTGCGCCCGTGCCCGAACAGCGGTCCTTGCCTGAGCCTCCTCCAGGGCCTGATCTGAACCCTGCGCCTGAGCCGGCACCTGAAATGCGTTCTCTGCCTGCGCCGCCGGAAGCCGCACCTGAGCCTGAAATCCGACCGGAACCCCAACCCGCGCCTGAACCACAACCTGAAGCTCCCCCAGAACTGCGCCCCATGCCGGAACTTCAGCCGGAAATCAAGCCCGAACCTGAGCCGGAAATCAAGCCGGAGCCTCAGCCCGAAATCAAGCCTGAACCTCAACCCGAACCTCAACCTGAACCCCTGCCCGCGGCGCAACCCAAGCCCGAGCCCGCGCCCGGTCTTCAGCCGGATTCCATTCCCAAGGAATCGTTGCCGGAAGCATTGCCTCCCGAATCCATCGAGCCGCCTCCGGTCGTGGTTTCCCCGCCCAAAGAGTCTATTGCTTCGCCGCTTGCCCTGGAGGCGCTTGGCAGCACGGACCCGGCAGTAAGGGATTACCTCAAGGCCACTTCCCCCATTCTGGAGGAGCTTTCCCTTCTCATGACCAAAGTGCCCTCCTTGACCATAGCCGACTATGATCCGTCCGACACCCAAGCTCCTCTGGTACCGAAGGAGTTGTTCGTACAAATGGATTCCATGAAGCGGAGCCTACAAATCCTCGACTCAAAGACCTTTGCAGTGATTCCACCTTCCAAATATTCGAAATTTCACTCTGTAATCCGCGATTCGATCTCCCACACCAACCGGGCATGCGACGCGATCATCGAATTCTTCAGCCAGGGCACCCCGGCCTCGCTCCAGACAATGCAAGAACACATCCTCAAAGCACGAGAACTGATACGACGCACCAGAGAGAGGTCGTGACAGGATCGGTAGTGATGCGCGTTTTCATGCTTCGTTCATAGGACGGAATCCCTTCCTCAAAAGAGTCCCGGAGGGACGACTGAAATCATCTCCACAAATACCGTTCGTCCTTGTCTATTCTGGTATGAAAATCTTGTTTTTCTTGGAATGTCGTGGCTTCCCAACGGGCGACCGCGGGTCGCCCCTACGACCGTGGGCACTGCGTTCCGGCCATCTCATGGCTCGTTGTGCCTTTCCAGGGCATGGCGGTTGGTTTCAAACGATCTTGCCGAGAACCTTATAGTCTTCGAGTTCACCCAAAGTCACGAGTAGGGTGTCGCCACATCGCAATGGAGGCGGCTTGGGTACCAGCACCGAAATATAGTTATCCGTCCTGACAATGATCGGCCCTGATTCGGAAGAATGGTCGGATTCCATGACAGCGGGGAGGGTATGCCCCACAAATTGTTTGTAGAAGCGTGTTCTCATCTCCGCGGACAGGGAGCGTAGTTCTTCCACGCGGCGGGTGGAGATCGATTCGGGAACCCGGGGGTTGAAAGATGCCGCGGGAGTCCCTGGTCTGGGGGAAAACGGGAACACATGGAGATATGCCGCGCTTGATTGTTCGATGAGGTTGCGGGTGATCCGGAAGGATCGTTCGTCCTCACCGGGAAAGCCGACCAGCACATCCAGACCCACGCAGGCTTCGGGAACCGCGGTGAATATTCTTTCCAGGAGGTCCAGTATCAGCGCGGCGTTGTACGGACGCGCCATCCGTTTGAGAATATGATCGTCTCCGCTTTGCAGAGGTATGTGAAAGTGGCGGCAGACCCTTGGATGCTCGGCTACCATCCGTATCAGACGGTCGGTGATCTCCTGAGGTTCTACGGAACTTAATCTGAAACGGGTTTCCGAGCACTCGGACAGGAGTTGTTCCACGAGATCTTCCAGCGTGAGTCGCGGTTCCAGGTCTCGGCCGTAGTGTCCGAGATGGATGCCGGTCAGCACGATTTCCCGGTATCCTTCGGCCTCCAGTTCACGGGCCTCTTCCAGAGCGGAACCCATAGGGAGACTCCGTGACGGCCCTCGCGCTGTGGGCACGATGCAGTATGTGCAGGCCTGAGAGCAGCCGTCCTGAACCTTCAAGAAAGCCCGTGCCCTGCCCGGAATTCCCGCGGATCCCAGGGGACCGAATACTTTGCACTCGGACGCGCCCCCGCGAGTCACCCCGTGTGGGTCCGCAAGACCGGAATCGAGGAATTCACCGAATCTGTCCTTTGCCGCGGTGCCCAGACATACCTGGGAGTCTGCAATGTCCTGAACCGACTGGGGATTCACCTCGGCAAGGCAGCCGGTCACCACGAGAGAAGCTGACGGGAATTTCTTGGCCAGCCGATTGATCAGCCGCCTTGATTTGGCCTCTGCCTTTGATGTGACGCAGCACGTGTTGACAACTATCAGGGCCGGATCATCGGCATCTCGATCGATCTGATAGCCCCTTTGTTCAAGGATGCGAGCCATTGCCGCGGCTTCAGCTTGATTAACTTTGCAGCCAAGAACCTGAACGAGCGCTTTTTTCTTTGATTCGAGCGTTTTCATATTCCCATGACTTTTGACACAATAACCTATCCATGCTATCAATCGACGCACTGAAGGTCAATTCCCCATTGGGATTCCTATCCTGTTCACGCTTGATGGAGGTCGCAGGTGAGACAAATCTTTGCCGCTAAACTCTGGGTCGCCTGTTTGTGCATCGTCTTAACCTGTTGCGTTGCATGGGCACAGGGAGCCGCCGGCGACAAGCCCAAGCCTGATGTCAACAACATCCTGGATCAACCCGGGCGACTCTTTGATATGAAGGTCCCGAAAGGATTCGAACCGGTTGCCACTGAAGAGGCGGGGACGCTCAGATGGAGGAAAGGCGTAGGCGAGATCCAGCTTGTTGTGGGTGAACTACAGTATGAATCCGCGGACAAATTCTTCCGGGCCCTGTGCCAAGCAGCAGAATCCAACGACAGACTGCAAAGTGTGCGGATACTGAAGCTGAGGGGAGGGAAAGGACTTGCCATAAGGGAGAAATCGCCGAAGGATCCGGATCGCCTCCGTATCTGGCGCCTGTTCGCGATCTCCAAGAAAAAGATTTTCAGCGTTGAGTTCAGTTCCCCGGAGAAAAACTTCGATTCCTTTGAAAAGGATTTCAAGAAGGCCCTCAAGTCATTCAGGCTCAAATCTTCAAAGTAGCCGGCCGCGGAAGCCATATGGGTGAATCCCGTTCAAATACTCTTCTTCGTTCCATACCATCTGTGGACAGGCTCCTGGCGGATCCGGTCATGGAGGGTCTCAAGTCTCGATACGCGGAAGACATTGTCAAACGTTGGGTGAGGCTGAGCCTGGAGGAACTCAGAGAGGAAATCCGCGGCGGCCGCGCGCAGGAGGCGGACTGCACTCCCGAGGCCCTGGCCGGGCGTGTTGAGAAGCGAATCCGTGAGCGGGTGGAACCAAAGCTGACCACACTGATAAACGCCACCGGCGTCATTGTTCACACAAATCTGGGGCGTTCACCGCTGTCTAAGAGGGTCACGGACCGGATATCCCGGGCAGCGCAGTCTTACTCCAATCTTGAATATAATTTGGGCATGGGCCGCCGGGGAGAAAGGAACTCTCACCTTAGGACACTCATGGAGGAGTTGACCGGCGCGGCCGCGGCTCTTGCGGTCAACAACAACGCGGCCGCGGTGCTCCTGGCTCTTTCCTCGCTTGCCGAGGGCAGAGAAGTGATCGTCTCCAGGGGCGAGCTCATCGAAATAGGCGGGTCGTTCCGAATCCCCGATGTGATGGCCCGCTCAGGCGCGATTCTCAGGGAAGTGGGGACCACCAATCGGACACATCCAAAGGACTATGTCAACGCGGTCAATGAAGCCACCGCGCTGATCCTGAAGGTGCATCCGAGCAACTATCGGATCATGGGCTTCACCCGTGAAGTGGAATTGGAAGAGATCGTCGCCATTGGCCGGGAAAAGGGGATTCCGACCATGATGGACCTGGGGAGCGGCTGTTTGGTGGACCTGTCCAAGTACGGGCTGACCGATGAGGTGACCGTGCAGGAGGTCCTCGGCAAAGGCGTTGACGTGGTGAGCTTCAGTGGAGACAAACTCCTGGGAGGACCCCAGGCGGGGATCCTGGCGGGCCGAGCGGACCTGATCGAAAAGATGAGGACCAACCCCCTGGCCCGAGCGCTGCGTATGGACAAGCTCACCCTTGCCGGATTGGAGGCCACGCTGGAACAATACACCCTCGCGGAGGAGGCTGTAGTTGGTATCCCCACTCTCCACATGATAGCCCGGTCACCCGAGCAGCTCGGGCAGGCCGCGGAATCCCTGGCCGGGGCACTCACAACAAGCGTGGGAGACAACGCGGAAATAAGTATTCAGCAGGGAACGAGTAGGGTAGGTGGTGGATCGCTGCCAATGGGGGATCTCCCTGGTCCAAGAGTGGCCATTCACCCCAAACGGATTTCCGCGGGACGCCTGGAACAGAGATTGAGATTCGGAACCCCACCGGTGATCACAATGGTCCAGGAAAACACGGTGCTCATTGACCCCCGAACCTTGCTCCGCGACCAGGCCGAGATCATCCCGGAACTCGTTGCCGAGGCTCTGTAGCCGGTCCGCAATATCTTCTGTGTGAAAATGTCCGCAAAGTCGTGGGTCCCGCGCAGAATGCGGAATGCGGCAGCATTTCGCCGGGTCCCGCACGTAGGGGCTACGCATGCGTCGCCGAAATAGTTGGTGCAAGGCGGAGCGTCGGGGTCATCCCGGCTCATCTATTTTCAGGTAAACTTCCTCCGTCCCCACAGACCGGATCCATGAACCCTCCCTACTCATTAGTGGTCCCTGATGACGTTCAACCGGACAGGGCAGATCGAATCCTTGCACATCTGCTGCCGGGGGGACCGAGCCGCGCATCCGTTTCAAAGCTTCTTAAGGGCGGACAAGTTCTGCTGAATGGTGGGCCGATCAAACCCTCGAGCATCCTCAATCCCGGGGATTGCCTGGAGATCTTTCCCCGTGAACAGATTGAGGAACGGACAGAAGATGAGGAGCTTGCTCCTCTTCAGATCCTGTTCGAAGATCAGGACATTGTGGTGGTGGACAAGCCCGCTGGTCTAGTGGTTCATCCCGGGGCAGGACACGATTCCGGGACTCTGATGGATGCCCTGGTGCAAACCAGACCGGAGATGGTCGGAGTAGGCGCCCCGGACCGATGGGGGATAGTGCATCGTCTGGACAAGGACACATCCGGGGTCATGGTCGCGGCCAAGACAGATCTCGCTCATTCGTATCTCTCCACGCGATTCAAAGAGCATTCCATTCATCGGATCTACCTGGCTCTGGTCAGGGGCAATCCCGGGAGAAGCGACGGAGTGATAGACGCTCCGCTTGGCAGGCATCAGCGAGATCGAAAGCGGATCTCCGTTGCCACAGGCCGGGGCCGACGGGCAGTGACCAGGTGGAAGGTCCTGGAACGGTACGGGGAACTCACACTCCTGGAAATAGCCCCTGAGACGGGCAGGACTCACCAGATCCGGGTCCATCTCGCATCCGTGGGCATGCCTGTAGCGGGGGACCGTGTCTATGGGAAAACCCGAAAGCAGGGTGGAATCAGGAATCCCGCGGCCCGAAGTGCTCTGACCACACTGAAGAGACAGGCCCTCCACGCCTCGGTCCTGGGATTCGAGCATCCTGGAGATGGCAATTACCTGGAGTTCACAGCGCTGCTGCCACCGGATATGGAGGAATTGATTCGAAAACTGGGGATCGGGAAGGAGCGACAATTCCTTTGAGAGGTCCGCACGTAACAGACCCCATTTTCAGGGGTTTTCCAGGCGATTTGGCCTTAAGTCAACGCCTATGCCCCCCCCGCATCCGGTGATAGCTCTTCTACAGCCTTTCGGCTATCAGTTCCGAGAGTTCTTTAACTTTCAGTTCGTTTTGTTTGCCCATGACATTGCACGAGTCCTCGAGCATCGTGATGCAGTAGGGGCACGCGGTGACCAGGGTGTCGGCACCGGAATCAATGGCATCCTGGATTCGCAGCTCCGCGAAGCGTTCCCCCGCGTTGGTTTCCATCCAGACCCTGCCTCCTCCACCCTGACAACAGACGCTGTTCTTGCCGCTTCGTGACAGTTCTTTCACGTCGGCCCCGGGGCACGCTGCCATGAGTTGTCTCGGTTGGTCGTAGATCTGACAATGTCGGCCCAGGTAGCAGGGGTCATGCAGGGCTACTGATCCCAGGTCTTCCCCGGAGAGGCCCAGCTTGTTGTCCGCAATAGCCTGAGCAAGGATCTCCGAGTAATGGAACACCTCGTACTCGCCGCCAAGTTCCGGATATTCTTCCTTGAACGTGAAGAGGCAATGGGGTGAGGTTACGATGATCTTCTTCACGCCCTTGCCGTTGTACAGATCAATGTTGGACTTGGCGAGCCTTTGGAAAAGCTCTTCATCGCCGATCTTCCTGATGGATTCGCCGCAGCAACTCTCTTCGTTACCGATGATCCCGAAGCTTATGCCCGCGGCTTGCAGCGATTTCACCACCGAGCGGGCAATGTTCTGACTCCTCACGTCAAAGCACGAGGTGCAGCAAATGGACAGGAAATACTCGGTATCCTCCGAGAAGGTCGGGACTTCTACGTCCTTTATCCAGTCTGTGCGCTTGTCCCGTTCGCCGGACCACGGATTCCCCTGAGCGTGCAGACTCCCCGCAATCGGTTTGAGACTGGGCGGAATGGTGCCTGCCTCAGCCATCATGCTGCGCATTCCACGGATGTTTTCGATAATCTCCACGCCCCGCGGGCATCTGTCCACGCACGCGCGGCACGTGGTACAAGCGTACAGGCAATTCTCCGATTCAAAACCTTCGAGGCCCAATTGTCCCAGGCGCTGGACCTTCCTTATATTGAACTCTTCCGACGCGGCTCCGGGAACCAGCCGATACGGGCACGTCCCGGTGCAGAGACCGCATTGCATGCACCAGTACAGGGTTTCTCCGCCGGAAATAACGATTGCGTCACTGACTTCCAGAAAAGGTATTTGTGTTTCCATCACGCTTCCTCAGGAATGGGCCGGAGGGCTTTCCATTGGTCCTTTGTTCGGCGTGCAGATCCGATCATGGTGTCCAAACTTGCTCTGATCGATCTCTGCTCCACATTTGAAAAGCCCTTGCCGGTGTTGATCTTACTTTGGAGCCTCGCGGGCCCCGCATGCCGTCCTTGCGCGGATCGCTAGAATCCCTTATAGGGATTCGGATCCATCGCTTCGATCATCTCGCTGTACTCCTTCAGGATTTCGGGTATCCTGTGATAATCGTCAATGGAGACCTGTTCCACCCTGATCCTGTCGGATTCCAGGACCAACCGTTCAAGGGTCTCGCTCAACTTTTCCATGCGGGTTTCGGCCAATTCGCTCCCTGTCATGAAATGGCACTGGTAGTCGTCTCCGTGCTTACAACCGAAGAGTATCATGCCGTCAATGCCCTTGGAGAGGGCATCAGCGATCCAGACCATGTTCAGTGATCCCAGGCATCTCAGCTTGATGAAACGAATCCACGGCGGGTACTGAAGCCTATGGAGTCCGACCATATCCAACGCGGGATACGCATCGTTCTCGCAGATCAGACCGAGGATACGCGGCTTCTCGTCATACTCGTCGGGTACATGGATGCCTTTGACCATAGAGCCGATCATGTCCACCGAGTAGTCGTTGAAAGAGATTATCCTCTCCGGACATGAACCCATGCAGATACCGCATCTGCGGCAACGCGTGGGCCAGGGTAGGGGGGTCCCCTTTTCATCTTCGTTGTACGTGCCGAAGGGGCACTCCTCTGTACAGCGTTTGCACTGGGTGCATCGTGTGATGAACAGGTCCGGATAGGACATGTCCCCGGCCCTTGGATGAACCGCACGGCCCTGGGATGTCATCTCAACGCATTGGATCGCCTTGAGCGCTGCGCCGGTTCCATCCACTGAAGCCCGGGTCGCGGTCATGGGCTGCCTCACCGCTCCCGCGGTGTAGATCCCGGTGCGGCGAGTCTCGTACGGGAAGCATACAAAATGTGAGTCGGGAAAACCGTACTTCAACTCAGGCAGGTCCGGTCCTTGACGGTATTCCAGGTTCAGGATCGGATCATCCAGGGCCGCGGGTGTCATGCCCGTGGCCAGGACCACCAGATCGGCCTCCATCATGATGGGCTCGCCGAGCAGCTCATCCATAGCTTCGACACTTAGCTTGTGTTCGTCGCCTTCTGCTATGGTGACCTTGGAAGTATCGGTCTTGATGAAAACCGTGCCGTCTTTCTGGACCTTCTTGTAGAACTCTTCAGCCTGTTCAGGGACTCGCATGTCCTTGTAAAAGACCAGGACCTTGTTTTCTTCGTTCTGTTCCTTTACGTACACAGCCTGCTTGAGCGACACTCGACAGCATACCGCGCTGCAATAGGGCAGGTGGTCCTGATCCCTTGATCCCGCGCACTGGATGAACGCGACCACCGAAGGCTCGGAGCCGTCGGAGGGGCACGTGATCTTCCCCGCCTTGGCCATCTCCTCCAGATCCACGTTGGTGATCACGTCGGGGAATTTGCCGTAAGACAGGTGTTCCAGCTTGCTCGGATCATAGGGCTTCCAACCCGCGGCAAGCACTATTGAGCCGACCCGTTGGGTCCCTGCGCCGTTGGAGAAGGTCACGTCAAACATCCCCGGAGCGCCGGAGATCTTCTCAATAGTGGTTCCGGTATGGACCTTGATTCCGTCGACGGCCTTGACCTGCTCCGCCAATTGGTCAACCGTTATGTCGCCCGGTTCCTGATAAGGCGGACCTGTGGGGAAATCCTTGCTCCACTTGGTCATGTATCCACCAAGTTCGGGTTCCTTTTCGGCCAATGTCACCGAATAGCCCGCGGCAGCGGCGTCAAGGGCCGCCTGAAGACCGGTTACTCCGCCGCCTACTACGAGAATTCCCTTGTCCATCTCCTCCATGTAAGGTTCCGGCAGGGTTGTCTTTTCGACCCTGATGATCCCCAGGCGAACGTAGTCCTCGGCCATCATCCGGGTATCTTCTTCGCCCGCGGGTTGACACCAGGCAACGTGTTCCCGCAGGTTTATGCGTTCCAGTATGATGGTCATAGGATCGTAGTTGAAGACCTCGGTTTTCACCCTTCCCGAACACGCGGCCACGGCAACGCAGTTGACCGCTCCCGATTCTATGTCCCCGCTTATTAGAGCAGACCCTTCGGCACCGCAGAGAGCTTCGTGTGTGATACACTTGGCAATGCTGAATTCATCGTTGGCAACCGCGGAGAGGGCTTCCAAATCTATGGATTCACCAATTCCGCATCCTGAGCATATATAGACTCCGATTTTTTGTTCCATTAACATCACCTCCCCATCGTGCACTGAATGGCTTTGAGAGCCGCGGCAGTCGCGTCCTGAAGTGAAGCGGCCACCTCCATGGGCGCCTTGACGCATCCGGCCGGGATTATGCCTGATGCCCCGGGCGCGGTCACAAATCCGAAATCATCGTATTCCATTTCCAGGTCGGGCTTCGTGGCAGCGGTGCCGGGGACCATCCCCACAGCCAGGACCGCCATATCGACCACCTCTTTTGTGAACTCGCCTTGGCTGACATTCTCGCCCTGAACGACCACACCGCCCGATTCCGGATCAACGGTGATTTCGGCTACCTTGCCCTTGACAAGGGTGATGTTTTCGTCTTCATCGACTCTAGTGTAGAAATCTTCGTATTTTCCCATTGCCCTTACGTCTATGTAGTAGATGAAAGCCTTGGACTCAGGGTTCTGTTCCCTGATGTACGTGGCCTGTTTGAGCGAAGCAAGGCAACATACACCCGAACAGTACGCAAGGTGGTTCTCATCCCTGGAACCCGCGCACTGGACAAACGCGACGCTCTTGACCTCTTTGCCGTCCGACGGTCTGAGGATCTTCCCTCTCGTGGGGCCGCCCGGGGCCGCAAGCCGCTCGAACATAACGCTCGTGACCACATTGGGGACCGTTCCCAAACCCAGATAGTCCACGGCCTCCGCTCCATAGGGATCCCATCCTGTGGCCCAGACCACAGCCCCTACTTTGTAAGTGATCGTTTCGGGTTTCATATCCAGATCAATCGCGCCGTACGTGCATGCGTCCTTGCACTTCTGCGCCTGGTCGGTCCCGATGATCTCAGGGGCCAGCACATACTTGAAAGGAAACGCCATTGCATGCGGCAAATACGCGGCCTTGACCGTGTTCATGCCGTAATTCACCGTACTGGGAATCTCGGTCTCGCAGACCTCCGCGCACTTGTCGCATGCAGTGCAATTGTCATTCACATATCGCGGATTGATCTTTACGGTGACCTCGTACGCTCCAGGACCACCTGATATTGATTCAATCTCCGCAAGTGTGTGAACGGCGATCCCCGGATTCTGTTTTATTCGCCGAAAGTTGATCTCCAATCCGCACGCAGTGGGACACAGTTTTGGGAAGTACTGATTGAACAGGGCCACGCGTCCTCCCAGGTACGCATCCCTCTCAACAATGATCGCTTCCACGCCTGCCTCCGCGGCCTCGATGGCCGCTGTCATTCCACTGATGCCGCCACCCACCACCAGGATTTTTCGCTCTCCATCACCCATGAACTACCTCCGTGTAGCATCTTGGTCTTGGTCCGGCCTGAGGATGGATCTCTGCTCTAACAAAGGACCACCAATTGAATAAGATAGCCCCATTACTAAAGTAAAATGGAGGCTCTCCAAAACAAACTTCCGCTGTGACGAGGCCGTTTAGGTTATCGACCTTCCACATCGGAACCCGGAACAACCAAGTCCTTATGGATTATCCGATCTGAATAACGAGTCATAATGGCGCAGCGCGCGGAATTTGTCAACAGCGAAAGCCGGTTGGGGGCAACCATTCACTTACGCGGGGGCACTGGCAGGATGTCATTGCGAGCGCAGCGAAGCAATCTCCTTCTCGCCAGGTATGGAGATTGCTTCGTCGTTTCACTCCTCGCAATGACATGATCGATGAAAATATCTGCCCCGTGAAACTGAATGACTACGGTTGGAGGCAACCACTCAGTTCTGGGGATCTTTGAAGGCAAGGGCAGACACATAGAGCCTGCCCCGGACGCCGATCCGGGGTCTGCCCCTACGTCTGGGCCCAGATTCGTCGTGGGGCAGAGTGTACGGCGCACCTGTGTGTGCGCCCTCTTGCCATGCGCCAAACGCAGGAACGTGCTCGCTCCCGTCGCCGCCCGAATGACTGAATAGCTATAAATGGTATTTGATTTCCCTGGAAAAAGGATTAAGCTGGTCCTGTTTTGTAATGGGACGAAAACGAGCAAGCGGAGCCAGGGAGCACATAGTGACATCAAACAGTTTCAAAAAGATATTGGTGACAGGAGGAGCAGGGTTTATCGGCAGCCACCTGGTTGAGGCCCTGCTGGAGCGGGGAATCGAAGTGGTCGTCCTGGACGACCTGAGCACCGGCAAGCAGGGGAACCTTCAGGGACTTGGGGAGGGCCGATGGAGCGCGGGTAAAGAGTTTGAGTTCGTGCAGGGTGATATCAGAGATCCGGGCACGGTCAAGGGGGCTGTGTCCGGTGTTGACGCGGTGCTCCATCAGGCGGCACTGGGGAGCGTGCCTCGCTCCGTGGATGACCCGATCACTACGCAACAGGTCAACGCGGACGGAACGTTGAACGTGTTTCTCGCTGCGCGGGACAGCAATGTGTCCAGGGTAATCTATGCTTCGTCCTCCGCGGTTTACGGCGATGGCGAGACGCTCCCGAGGAAGGAAGGAACAGAAGGACGGACACTCTCTCCGTACGCGCTCACAAAGAAAATCAATGAGGAACACGGACGGCTCTTCGGAGACCTCTACAACCTGGAAACCATCGGTCTCAGATACTTCAATGTTTACGGTCCCCGGCAGGATCCGGAATCCGACTATGCCGCGGTGATTCCCCGTTTCGTCAGCGCTCTACTTTCAAAGAGCGCGGCCGTGATATACGGAACAGGTGAGCAGAGCCGAGACTTCACGTTTGTGAAAGACGTAGTGCAAGCCAATTTCCGCGGCCTGGAGGCTCAATCAAGCGCTTGTGGCTCGGCATACAACGTGGGCAGAGGAGGGCGGAACAATTTGCTGGAACTGCTGAGAACCCTTCAGGATCTTCTGGGGACGGAGATCGATCCGGCTCACGAGCCCCCGAGACCCGGGGATGTCATGCACTCATGGGCGGACACCGCTCTGACAAAGGAAATGCTGGGATTTGTCTCGGAATATGATTTGTCTGAAGGCCTCAGGCAGAGCATACAATGGTACAAGAGCAATCCAGGGTGACGACTGGGGGACATGGGGAATCGACCGGTCTCGCAATCCTGAAGGGAACGGGGTTGCAGAACAAAATAGAGTCCGACCCTAACCCCTATACCCTCCGTCGGACTCAAATTGAAGCCGGAAATCAGAGACCCCGGCGAATGAAGTATCAAGAGACAATGGCGGAAGAATACAGAGTTGGACGAGATTTGTCAATGTAGAAACTACTTTAGGGTCCTTGCAGGCCGTTAAATCAGGCACTTTACCGCAAATCATCTTCCATTTTCTATGGTCCCGCGCATTGAAAATGGATTCTACTGCTGGAACCCCCTCACCCGCACCCTCCCCCTTCACCGCGGTTCTTGCCGCAGCTCTGACGGGCGAGTTTTTTTGCGCGTTAGAACGGTGGTATGATCCGCGCTTTTGATGTATCTTGTCCGGTGTTAGAACTTTTTTTTCGCGCTCGAACGGTAGTTCTTCAAAAAGGAGCC